>Ga0325410_1009487_pt1 | contig 10381 bp, 9 predicted proteins | sample PopdelMetagenome_16_FD_206182 | JGI IMG/M metagenome (GOLD analysis project Ga0325410, IMG submission 206182) | Populus deltoides microbial communities from Bellville, Georgia, United States - Xylem-PdIQD-R3 | ecosystem: Host-associated > Plants > Phyllosphere > Stem > Wood/Secondary xylem...
AGATTTTAAAACGCAAACTTGGTCACCTAGAGAATAAGCCGAGACTCCTCTTCAAACAGCCCGCATCTCTGAAAAGTCCAAACAAGCCCATTCCTACCGTAAAACCTCAGTTCTACAAAACCACTCCATTACCCCAACTGCCGAAGCCGCCGCCACCACACCAACACCTCCAGCAGCCTCTTCAACCGGCTTCCCTGCATCCCCAGCTGACGCCACAACACGTCATTCACCAGCGACTCGGTTCGAGGATGACTTCAGGGCTCTAAATTCGATTTGAGAGGCTGCATTTAGGTATATATATCTCTCTATGGCTTTCTTTCACTTCGACATGACCTGGAATAAGTATGGGTGTTTGCTTGAATATGATTATCTTTGCAAAAGCATGACTCGAGTCTTGATGATGTTTATTGATGATCCAGTTTAAAAAAACTAGAGAACAGGCAGGGTTTGTGGTAAATATTGATGTTTCTGCAGTTTGGGTCTGAAAATGCACGAAAGCAGTCTGTTTTGCGGGGTTGTGGGTATTTTTTTTCCCGCTAAATGAATTAGATGCTTCTGCCTATGTAGGTTTGCTGTAAAGTTGCTATCTTGGCAGCCTGGCTGAACAATTTTTTCGTTTATTGGACTTTTAATGGTTTCTTGGGACACTTCAGGCTAATAGCGATCCCTGCGTTTTCATCTCCACCTTGCTGTCTTGTATGTCATTCTTGGTGTTTGTTTCTTTAAGGAGTCCGAGGCTTTAAAAACAAGACAAGCTTGTTAAAATGCCGTTTCATTTATCATGATCATTTATGTTCCCCTATTTTTTTTAATTTTTTTTTGTGATTGCCTGAAATAAGTGCTGGGCCCTCGAGAAATTCCTACTTGCTTGTTCTTTGTTTTGCTTCATGTTTGGTGTGACTTTACTTTGATAATCTAAGGTGAAATTTTAAATTACTTTGGATAAAAAGTTCAAATAAAACTCAGATTTGAATTTTGATAATATTGCATGATAATTGATCTTTTCCTTGTTGATGCTTTGAGGGTTTCTTCAAGGGGTTAAGACCCAAGGCCAGCAATAACTATTCGATGATAGATTCACACTTGTGTGTTTTGGCTTCTCAGAAGCATTCTAAAGTACAGCTGCCACTTCCTTTTATATTATGATTAAGTTGATTAAAAGAATTTTAATTCAAAAAACTGCGCAATTTGTTTCTATAAAACTAAGAAAGGTGGCTTTCATTTTTTTTTTATTCTTAGTAATAAAATTGCATGCCAACGCATATTTGGTCCCAAATAAATGTGAATGAAGTCTCCAGTGCTGATATATCCCACCATCACAAATTTTCTGGTGTTTGTCTTTTTTTTTTTTTATTTTCTGCTGTGCCCCAAACTCATTTACTTGCTCTATTTTGTTTGCAGAAATCTGATTCTTCAATCATGTTTATGACAAGATTTATTGGGAGGACACTCCTTGCTGCTGCTAAATCTGAAACTCATGCTGCCTCTGCCGCTGCTGCTACAGCTACATCTGGACATAACCCACTTGAGGAATTCTTTGAGGCTGATAGGAGCCAGGATGAGGAGAAACCAATTGTTTATGGTATGATATGAGCCTCTTATTGTTTTCTTTTATTTGCTAATTGAGCACCACACGACCTTTCATTGCTTCGGATCACTGGTAAATGATTTACTACTGTTTTCCAAATAACAAAATAAGAGCAGCATTCAGCACATGAATATTAAGAAATTGAAAAGAAAACAGAATGAAAAATTGAAGCATACAACCAGTATGACTAAATATCCCACCTTTAATGCACATGCATGACCATACTTCTCTGGTTTACTGAAGCGACAGATCACCTATAACTTGATTGATTCTGTAATCAAAGCTGACACATATATGGTTTTATAAATGTAAAGTACTCTTTGTTTTTTAGTATGTTTACAAGAATTATTTTCTTGTTTAGCATCTCGTCCATTGGGCAATCCAGTGGGGCTTATGGTTTGACAATATATATAGTGCGATGTGGACATAGCTGGGATAAAAGGTCTTATAACCAGCTATATGGAATCAAGATAAGATTCTGGGAAAGATTGATATGCATTTGTTGGACTGGCATACTCTGAAACCAATGTTATTGGATATGTGGACTTGTAACAGAGCACACTATGAATAAACAGTTGTTGCTTTTTTTTGCTTAATCTCTTTGATAAAACATCACTATATATTTACATGATCTGGTAATATTTTGAAGCCTGCTATGTTAGACTTGTACATTTGTATTCTTGGTGGTTTCTTTACCCTAATATTTTTGTATCTCCTGAAGGAAAGCTAAAGTAAAGGCTTGAGACCAATTTATATGATATTAATCTCACAGATACTTTACATCCACAGGCGCTGAAAGTGCTCAAGTGTGAATTATTTTCTGTTTGGTATTTTTAATGGTATGCCATTTTGCACATCATGTTATTTTCTTCACAAGCCTGATACAAAGTACTTTAATTAACTTACAAAACAGTATGTCTTCTCTATGAAAATTTTATGTTCCTTTCCTATCAGCAAAAAGAGAACCTTTGTTTTTCCTGAATGCATTTTCCTTTTAATCTTACTGCCTCCAGGGCGAAGTTGGAAAGCTTCTGAACTGCGTCTGAAGTCTTGGGATGATCTTCAAAAGTTATGGTATGTCCTGTTGAAGGAGAAAAACATGCTGATGACTCAACGGCAGATGCTTCATGCCCAGAACTTTCGATTTCCCAATCCAGAGCGCTTACCCAAGGTATATCCAATCTTCTTTGCTTGTATTTTGATATGAGCATGTCATTGATGTTGCTCTGAGCTCCTCAAATGCGTTGCCTTATATTCCTGCACTGACAACGACTTGAATAATTTAGCCCTTCAAACCATTGAATCACTAAAAATAAATGAACTATTGGTCAGAAAAGCCAGGGAAATGATATGGGCTTAATGTGTTTTATAATCACCATCTCCATTTTCTCTCATTCTTTATTGGGGGAGTGGTGGAGGGTTTTTCAAGATATATATATTTTGTTTTGTGTGGTGTGGGGTTGCCAGCGTATGCATGTAAAAATCTTGTTTGTATGTCAGATGAAGTACTACAATTACAAGCAGCTTTGCTATGCTCACCTGTGTTTTGATAGTTTCTTACAAAGAACAGAAAAGTAAAAGAAAGATTACTAGAACATTGCTTCTCTTTGAACTTAGTATATCAGTTTTTAGGATGCAAGTTGTGTTTTTTTTGCCCCCCAGTACATTCTCACAAGCCCGACCGCAAATTCTGTTCTATTTCAATGAACAATGAAATTCAGGTGAGGAAGTCAATGTGCCGTATCAAGCATGTACTCACGGAGAGAGCCATAGAAGAGCCAGATTCCAGGAGGTCTGCTGAGATGAAGAGGATGATAAATGCTTTGTGATAATATCCAACTCATTATTCTGTTTCCCGGGGCACTGGATGAAGTCTATTTGAGGGACGCGACATTGCTATATTTTTCCTGGTGTTAGGCTTACATCCCTTCTGTTAATTGGCCTAGTGTCTTATCAGCACATGGATATCTTTGTTTCTATGAGAAAGTACAGCAGGAGGCAAGGACACCTGAACACGTAATTAGGAGTGCTAATTATGGTGTTTTTTTGTGGAACATTTGTAAGCGTCTCCAGTATTCATAAGTTACTTCGTGTTTAAGAAAGGATGCTGAACGTTGCTCTGTTTCTCTGCAGTTTCAATTGCGTAGTCATTTAATGGGGATTTACCTAGCCAGTGGATCGATTTTCCTTTTCCTTTTAACGCCTCCTCTTTAATCTATGAGTAGTGGACGAATAATCAAAACAAAAGACTTTTTCTTGGCAGGTGTGATCCGTTGGACATAGATCCAATTTTTCATCCTTTTCGACTCCTTAAAATTTGTTTTTTACTGTTCCTGGTGGTATTAAGATGCAGGTCAAATTACACTTCCTCAGGAATTTAAAAAAAAAATCTATTTTCATTTGGTATTTTGGCTGAAATTCTATTACTCCTCCATGTTCAACTAAATCCTCTGTTTTTTAAGACAATTGAATGCCCTCAACCACATGGATAAAAACTTAGACATGTTTCTATGAAAATTGAGCGGCAAAGCAAAAAAGGAATCGGTAGTTAAGAGGAGGAGATATTTACAGCAACATTTACTCGCCTGTGTGTTTATCAGTTCGGCTAGCAGCTATGACCAGAGAGTTTTCCTGAAATTAAACTAATTAATTGGAGAATTAATTATTTTTTCTCATTGTCTTTTGACAATATTTTTAATGATTGGATTTCTCAACGGCGAATAATTCTTTTTTTTCCCCGTACAAAACTGCGAGTAATTCTATGTTCTTCTGAATCTTATTGCCATTATTTCTAGAATGAACCGTTTTAATATTTAAATAAAGTTAGCATATGAACTCTACAGCACTCCCAACAATTATTGCTGTTTGTTTTGGAGCTTCAAATTTAGAATGAAACAGAACACAGATTGATTAAAGTCCAAGTTAATGAAGCCAAACCTATAAAGAGGCCTTTACTTATTTGCTTAGCATCCGTGTGCATGGGCTTCACAATTTATCGCCAACATTTTACTTATTATTCTCCTATCCAGCTTTCTCACAAAACCGTACCTCCAGCCATCTCCCTCGCAAGATTTTTGTTAGAGTTCATGCAGGGTTTAATAGTTTTGATTTCGTATTTGTACAAAATACGGCGTAATTACTGGAAAATTCACCGACCTGGATCAATTAAGAGTTTATCCTAAATGCCGGTGGCCTAAGAAATGGTACAGTGTTAGAGCGAAATTGGAAGGGCAAATAAATGAACTGTGGTCGCCCATCAATTATTACCTAATCCAAATGAAACAAAAAGGCCCAATAATTTGGCCTGGCCATGCGATCCGTCTGGTGCGAGGTGAGGGCATAGCTGTGCGTGTGGCTGCGCAAAAGATTCCCGTCCCGGACTCGCCTCGACACATTATATATGTCTACAGTGGGACCTCCCCCTATACATTATGACCTAATCCAACTGGTTCTATTGTCCATTAATCATTTGAAAATTGGAGTTCGATCAGAGAAAATTTGGGGGAGGGGGGGCTCTTCCTTTGGTTACAAGGGAGTTTCCTTCTCCCTTCCTCCCTTTAATGTCAACGATATGTTCTCATCATGACTTTTAAGGAAGAAGGGAACAAAGAGAGGAAGGAAGGAACCCTTTTCAATGGATTTTTAACTCTTGGAGGTTCGTTTCTTCAATCCCAAGCGTCTTTCAACCCCTGCCAATAAAGGTGATTAAAATGTGTAGCCTTGTATCGGCGTACGGCATTTACTTCGCTTTGGACTTGTATCATAAAAAGACCTCTCTGCTGACAAGTGGATGGCAGTGATTTGCTTGATAATTTGTATGCATACGCAAATTCTGTTTTAATCCACGGCAGAGTTGACAAAGCTTTTTTCACATGAATTGGAAGTTTCTTTCTTTATACAGAAAATGTTTATTGAGATAATGTTAGTGTCTTAAAACAAGCTAGAAGACACGAGGAGCATATACACATATGGTCCTTGTTAGATCGACAGTCATTATCCTCCCGTGTACGGACTGGAAAGTGAATAACTCTCTCAATTTCAATCGTGGGGTTCCCTTTCTTTGCTTCCATTATTAAGGGGAGCGGGGACCGATGGCTCCTTGCTACAATCACAGTTGAAGGAATGAGAAGTCTTGCAGATGTGCTATGCTCTCTTTTAGATTAAAGAGAAAAGGAGCACGAATCAAAACCAGCAAGCGATATTTCATTTCCTAGAAGTCATCTAAAGTTGAAGGCCGGAAAAAGTGAACAAAAGCTGCAATTCAAGTGATTAATATTAATTGTCTCTCGGGACCGAGGATAGTGATATTCAAATATATATATATATATAGAGAGAGAGAGAGAGAGAGAGAGAGAGAGAGAGAGAGAGAGAGAGAGAGAGCATCCTGGCTCACCTGATTTCAACTCACCATTTCCTAGAGGAAGGTTTTGGATAAATGGATAAAAATTAAATATCCAATTTGAAAAGGGATGCCCGGATACACTAAAAAGAAGGATCAAATTCTAAGAAAGAAAAGAAAATATCCCATTGATAAATAACATTTGTTTTGGATTGTTTACAGAGAGAATTGCAACGTGATGACGCATATGCCATGAGGCAAAGAAGAGAACATACACAAGTAGTAGCCTTATTCTGCAATTCTGTACCACACCCAAAAGTAAAAAACTAATAAAAAAGATTGTAATTTTGCTCACAAATATTCCAAAACCAGAGGGTGAGAAATGTTTTAATTGTATCAGACCTATGTACAAAGAAAAATCTTTGGCACGCACACCTGTAAATGAAGAAAGAGCATCTGTTTCAAGCCTCTCTAATCAATTTCTCCTCTAAATTGAGGCTCCCTGTGCCAATGCAAGCTAAATATATCCATAAGATGCTGTAATTCTCTGAAAATCCCTGGGACATATATCAGGATTTTGTAAAGGTTGTTGCTGCTGCTGGTTATGAGGCCACATACCACTTGAATTTTCTGTTACGACTTGCGTTTCTGATTTTATCTCACTGTACAATGATTGCTGATTTTGATTTTGTAAAGCAGCAGCCATGAGCAATGGATTTTGAAGATATTCAGGCCACTTGATGTCCTCGTGCTGGCTTCCCATCAAGTGGTTCTGTGCCTCTTTTTCTGCTGAGCCACACTCTCCTAGTCCCCAAGAAAAGATGGTGTTCTCAAAGAAGGAGCTGTTGCTTTGCAGCTCGGTACTGCCATTACTTACAGTTTTGCTGTTACTATTGCTTCTGGGGGTACCGGTTTCCCACAGCCGACAGCTGTTGGTAGTAAAAGAGGGCAATGAAGGATTGTCAGGTGAAACAGTAATGGAAGGCTTGTAGCTCATAGAAGTAGAATGAAATGAGCTTGTTACTGCTGGTGGAAGAATGGAGGGTATCGCAGTCGAAGAGAATTCAGAGTTCATGTCAAAAGCTTTGCTGGTTTGGCTCAACCAGAGGGAGGGAATCGAGTTCGTTGCGAGCCTGGCATTGGATGCATAATTCAATTGCTGAAGAGGGAAATGCCCCACGAAATCCGAAGGCTGGCAGTTACTTGTGGAACCTTGATGGTGGGAGGCTGTAAACCTATCCAAGAAAAAGTCTTTGTTGCTTGTTGGTGTCATCAAATTGTTGTTAACATGGTCATTGGTGTTATTGCCGTTGCCATTCATGACCTTGGAGCTGGAAGTACTTTCCCTCTCCAATTGGTAGCCATTTGGAGAAATTGGAGATGACCTTTTTTCTTGTAAATTTGCTCCTGATGACTTAGAATTATCAGCTTTGAGGAGGTTGAGTTCAGTATTGGAGACTGCAGAGGCTTTATCTTGGGTGCCACTAGCAGGTGGATTCTTGTCTTCTCCATTTTCAACCTCAGAAAGTGGTTTGTGGGTAACAGGGTCAATGCCTCTCTGCCTAAGTTTTTTCTTTAAGCAAGAGTTCCATAGATTCTTTATTTCATTGTCTGTCCTTCCAGGCAATTGTGCCGCAATCTGAGACCACCTGAGGAATCATTTAAGAAAACAGCATTAGCTTCCATGAGAAAAGAAGACAAATTCAAAAGGAGGGATCGTTAATTATGGGAAGTGAGAATACCTATTTCCTAGAACTGCATGAAGCTCAATTATGAGGTTCTCTTCCTGCTGTGAGAATGTGCCTCTCTTCAAATCAGGCCTCAAGTAATTAATCCACCTTAGTCTGCAGCTCTTGCCACACCTTTGCAAACCTGCAAAATTCAATACAAACATCATTAATGTCCATGAACAGTGGTTCCTTTTTGATTGAACATTACATAAACACTCTGGCTCTTAAGGATAGCGTGAACAAAAGGGTTGATGGAGTTGAGGTTGGTCTTACCAGCTTGCTTTGGGACAGAGCTCCAACAACCATGGCCATACTTGGTGATATGCCTTAAGAGTTTCTCATCTTCCTCAGGCGACCACAGGCCTTTCCTTAGCTTCTGCTTGTAGCAACAAGAGTGCCTCCCCATTTGGAGAAAGACTGAGCTGCAATGAGGGTAAGAAAAAGAAAGATACCTTTCCTAAAACAGAATACTTTGTTGAATCCTAGGTGAAATGTCAGCAATGAGCACAGATGCCCGTGAAATGGATTTGTAAGGAGTGCTTTGGTAGAAAAGATGTAGGCAGAGAGAGAGAGAGAGAGAGAGAGAGAGAGAGGCAAAGAAAATGAAGTAGCAGCCGAGAAAGGGAGTTGAATTAATATAAGGGGTAGGTTTCAAGAGAGAAAAGTCATCGTCAATATGGTGTTAAAGTCACCTCTCTCTCCTCGTCCCTTAATATTTTCCATTTTCTTTTCTTTTCTTTCCTGGATGATTATGTATTTCATTTAGTTGTCAAGGAGTGGACACAGTCTGAGCTGCATACATACGTCTAATCAGAAATAATGTCTTCTGCAAGAATGGTGGGGCCCTTCATTGATGCTAAATATGTTTAGTAGGAAATTCAAATAATGGCTGATAATAACCTCTGCTTCTAACTTAAGTCAGTGAAATGCCAACGGACAAGAGTTTATAAGCAGTTCAAAATCATAGTAAATAATTAATGGAGGTAATAAATAAAAACTTGTTGAGAAATATAAATTTCAATTAATATTCTTTGTTTCACGATTCTTCCAAGGACATCCATACCGAGTAAATAATAGTTTTATGTGTCCAGCAAGCCTCATGCATCAATGAGTGATCAGGTAATATATATATATATATATATATATAAACAAGATGAACTAGAAAAAGAATGATTTGGTGTATAATCCTTCCTTTCGATGCAGGGTAAGGGAAGGTTTTTTTTTTTTTTTCTCCCACGTAAAAGATGGATGAGAAAACATATAATATATTTTTTATTTTTTATTTTAAATTAATATTTTTTAATGTTTTTAGATCATTTTAGTATGGTAATATCAAAAATAATTATTTAAAAATAAAAAAAATAATTATTTTAATATATTTTTAAATAAAAAATATTTTAAAAAATAATAAAAAACTCTAAAAGAAACAGGTTCTCTCACTTCTTTACTCTATGAGCTTTTTCAGGCAATTCTTCCAAATCATGATCACCTGCCAATGTTTCATCATTACGTGGAAAGAACAATTTGTTTATGTTATTTTCTGAAAAATTAAAAAAAAAAAACTTATCTTGCTATTTCTGGTAGAATTCACTTACAGTTTATTTGAAACCAATTCTATGCTGCTAGAATTTATTTCAACAATTTAAAATGTGAAAATTATTTTTCCTCGACTTTGTAAAAATACACTACCTACCCAACCTTTTCCTTGTAGCCAAAAAAAAATAAAAATAAAAATTAATGTGTATTTGATAAAGCGATATAAAGTATTTTTTATTAGAAAACATATTAAAATAATATTCTATTTTTATTTTTTAGCATTAACTTATTAAAATCATTAAAAAAACATTTAATATGATGTTTTTTAAGGAAAAAAAAACAGTTAAAAAAGCAAACAATCCATTATTCTAATCATATGTACACGAGAAAGAAAGGTATTGATATGATTAATTTTTAACAGACCAACTAAATTCTAAAGCAAATCACACTAAAAAAATATGATTTATAAATTTATAAAAATATTTAATTTTAATTAGAAGTAAAATTCATTTATGTTTGAAACATTAAAACTAAATAAATAATTAAAAGAATTTTATTTCTACTCAAATCTAAAGTTTTCAAATAGCTTGCTAGTATTGCAAATTACCTATCCCCACCAATGTTTTCCATTTTTGTGGTAATTAATAGATAGTATTTCTTCATTTTAGCCCTCTGTGGCCTCACATGTGAAAATTCAAGATAGAGATTCTTCATCAACACAAAAGTACCCACCATACTTTGTCTCTGGCACTGTGTTTTTAACAGGGTTTTTAAAAAATTTAAATTTTTATTATTTTAAATTATTTTTTTATATTTTTAAATTGTTTTGATGTGGTGATGTCAAATATAAATTTTAAAAAATAAAAAATTATTTTAATATATTTTTAAATAAAAAATAACCGGTATAACAAACACCCCTTGAGAATTAAATTTAAATTGATCCAGTCAAATATTATCTAAAAAATTCGATTGAAGATGAATATGCAGGCGTTGTATCTTAATTACCAATTATGTAACCCTGTAATACTAACATGGTATTGTTCCCTGCCCTATTAACTTTCTAGCTAATTAATTATTTACTAGCCATGTAACTGCTTACTTTACGGAATAAGATCTTAAGGTAAATTTTTAAGTAATAATTAAAAAGTTAATGCATGTGTTCAATAAAATAAATTAAAAATTATATAA
>Ga0325410_1009488_pt1 | contig 10381 bp, 10 predicted proteins | sample PopdelMetagenome_16_FD_206182 | JGI IMG/M metagenome (GOLD analysis project Ga0325410, IMG submission 206182) | Populus deltoides microbial communities from Bellville, Georgia, United States - Xylem-PdIQD-R3 | ecosystem: Host-associated > Plants > Phyllosphere > Stem > Wood/Secondary xylem...
ATGCAGTCTTATATGGTATTTGTTTTTTTTATACAATAAATTTATATTACAAGTTGATTTTAATAAAAATAATTATATTAAACACAACTAGGTAAATGATCCATGTTACAATATTAAATATCTTGATCTATATTTATTTTTTAATTTTTTAAATTATATTTTAATTTATCATTAATATTATTTATTTATTTATACAATGATTCGTGAATTATTTAATTCAATGTATGTATAAGTTTTTCAATTTATATTTACAATTTTTTTATGTAAAAAAAAAACATTCAGAAATTCTACATGTTTAATTTTTTTTTTATCATGTATTGGTGTTTTCAATTTTATCCTTATTCTTATGATTTTTTTTGTTTTTCTTAACCCTTTTTGTAAAATTTTTATTATTTTAATTTCACTATTCAATCCAAATTGATAGTGCATTGTTTTTTTATTAGTATTTTGATCTTTATTCTTTTGATTTTTTTATTAATGTTTTTTTATTTTTAATTTATCTCTCAAAGTGAAAACATGTTTTTGCCTTTTAATTTATTTTTTATTTTGATTTTATCCCTTATTTTTTTAATTGTTATTTTTATTTTGTTATTTATTATAATTTTTTTTTCAATTTTATCCTTCAACTATATATTACAATTTGGTGCTATCAACTACTATGCAAATCATCAACTTATCTCGTGTCACCAATTCTCATTAAAAAAAAAAAAGAGTTTCTTTAACGTTACTTGAAATAATCAATTCTCAAATACAGATTCCAAACATATGCAGGGTAAAATGCATGTTATATAAAGTAATGAGGAAGAAGGTCAGACATAGGAACCACGAAAGTATAGCCTTCTCTTTAACATCCATAATCTTTTGATTACCAAGAAAGTAAGGAAGTTGATTTAAGTGAGCTTTATTCCATTTCTAATAATATAAATTATTAGGAAATTTCAGAAATCAAATACATATAATTTACATAGTTCAGTAACTTGTCTACTCTATGAAGCTAATAGTTTGTATTAATCAAACTTAGAAACAATACAAACAAGAAAGAGGAGAAAAATCTTCTCTATTTAACTTAACTCTCTCTAGCTCTTTTTTTTCCTTACATACTCCTTAACTCTTTATTTTTTCCCCGAGACGGGTTCGTGGAAAAAGATTCCACTTTGTATTATGTTAGTGATGAGTTGTTCCACTTTGTAGAAAGTAGAAATGGGGTTATTTGTCTTCATTTTACTAACAATCTCCCACTTGGAGACAAAAAAAATATGTAATTGTCTTTTATCTTTGAAGACCAATCAAAGTTTTATGTAACTTTAATTTTTCAAGTGCAATTCCCTTTGTTAAAATGTTCGCTAGATTATTGCTTCCCCAAATCTTTTCTAACATCGACTACTCATCATCAAGTAATTGTTGGGTGAAGTGATATCTAATTTGAATATGCTTAGTTCTAAAATGGAATGCTGAATTTTTAGTAAGGAAGATTGCACTCTAACTATCATTGTAGGAAGTGCCCTTTTCATTTATCTTGCTTAATTCTTTCAAGAAACTCTATAGTCATGCCATCTCTTTTGCAAATTCTAAAATTGCAACATATTCAACTTCTGTTGTTGAAAGAGCAAGGTCTTTGTAAGGTAAGATTTCAGGAAAAAGGAGTACCTCCTAAAGTGTAAGTGTGTGTGTGTGTGTGTGTGTGTGTGTGTGTGTGTATCTTGTAGTGCTCTTTTTGTTATCAACATCTCCTGCTAGATCAACGTCTATAAAACTTTCAAGTTTCAAACCACCGGCTATGAAACTAAGACAAGTCTCTAAAGAACCTTTTAAGTAACTCAAGATCCATTTTACAGCCTCTCAAAGCTGCTTTCCAAGACTACTCATATATTAGCTTACAATTCTCACTGCATGGGCAATGTTTGGTCTGGTACAGATCATATCATACATCAGAGAGCCAATAGCTAAGGCGTAGGGAATCTTATCTATGTATTCACATTCTTGCTTAGTTTTTGGTGATTGGTCCTTATTGAGCTTGAAATGATTCCTCAAAGGTGTGCTTACAAGTTTAGCATTATCCATACTAAACCTACTGAAAACCTTCTTGACATACTCGGTTTGTGAAAGTTTTAGTATGCCTTTGTCTTTATCTCTGATTATTCTCATACAAAAGATTTATTTAGTAGCTCTTAAATCTTTAATTTCAAATTATTTTGACAACTATTGTTTCAACTTGTTAATCTCCTCAATTCTAGATCTAGTAATCAACATATCATCCATATATACAGCAGAATGATGTAAGAGTTGTCAAAATATTTGACATATAAATAGTGATCAACTTGGCATCTTGTGTACCCCGAACTACATAAGAAGTTATCAAACTTCTTCTACCACTATCTTGGAGTTTGCTTCAAACCGTATAGGTTTTTCTTTAACTTGCAGACTTGGTTCTCATTTCCTTGTATTGCAAACCCTTGTGGTTATTGCATATAAATTTCTTCCTCCAAGTTACCATGAAGGAATGTTGTTTTTACATCTAGTTGTTTAAGATGTAAATTTTTTGCAGCTATTATCCCTAGAACAACTCTAATTGTTGTGAGATTCACAACTAGAGAAAATATCTTAAAGTAGTCAATTCTTTTTTTTATCGAAACCCTTTTACAACAATCTTGTCTTGAACCATTTGCTTCCATCATGCTCAATCTTTACTTTATAAACCTATTTGTTTTGCAAAGCTTTTTTACCTTCAGGTAGTGTAGTTATCTCCCAAGTATGATTCTTTAACAAAGAACTCATCTCATCCTTCATCACTAATTTCCACTTGCTTGAGTTTTCATCTTGTAATGATTCTTCATAAGTTTGTGGTTCATCATCATCTGAAATCAAAATATAATTCAAAGAAAATGTGAACTATTGTGAGGGGGTTTATAACCCTTGAAGATTTGCTAACATAAATGATAGGTTCACATAGTTCTATGTCGTCTTGTGTAGTAGTAGGCACAAATATGTTTGAATATTCTTTTGAAGACTTTTGATTTTTGTTCTGAATAGTAACATCAAAAAGCCCTTCTAATGTTATGAATTTAAATTTTTGTAGACTTGTATCTGAATCGGCCATGTCTGTTTCTATACTTGATATGTCTTTGTACAAAACTTTCTCATTAAAGATCACGTTTCTACTATTGATAGTCTTTTTATTCTGATTATCCTAAAACCAAAACCCAAATTCTTCATCTCTATAGCCAATGAAAAAACATTTCTTGGATTTAACATCTAGCTTGTTGCAAGCATCAGAATCTATGTGAACATAGCAAGCACACCCAAAGACCTTTAGATGAGAGAGTTGTACTTCTTTTCCTCTCCATACTTCCTCAAGCAATATGAACTCCAAAGGAACTAATGGTCCATAGTTGATTAATTAAACTCTAATATGAACTGTGTCAGCCCAAAATGTTTGAGGTAACCCTGATGCAACCTCATGCTTCTAACTCGTTTATTAATGGTTCTGTTCATCCTTTCAGCAATGTCATTTTTTAATGGTGTACCTGGAACAGTTGTCTCCATTTTGATGCCATTGATAACGTAATACTCTTTGAAACCTCTATCAATATATTCTCCTTCATTATCAGATCTCAAGCATTTTAACTTCAAACCTGATTCAGTCTCAACCATGACTCAACCATTAGATTTATTTTTGAGAAAGTAGATCAATACCTTCCTACTGAAGTCATCAATGAAAGTAACATAATATTGAGAACCTCTAAGAGATACCACCAGAGAAGGTCCTCATAAATTTATATGTACTAATTCTAGCTTTCTTGGTCTTAAGGTCTTGCCAACCTTTAAGAAATCAAGCTTCTTTTATTTTCTAAGAATATAACTTTCACAAATATTTAAATCAATATATTTTTTTTAACTCTGGCAGCTTTCCCTTCTACTGAAATATCTTCATACCTTTATGACTCATATGATCGAGTCTACAGTGCCATATCTTTACCTAATTTTCTGCTTCAGTAAAGGCAATAATGTCTACAAATCTTGTTGTCATATACAAGGTGCTGGTTTTCTTTCCATGAGCCAAAACCATCGCTCTCTTCGATACTTTCCACATGCCTACAAAAAAAATTAATTAAATGACCACTATCATCAAATTGTTCAACAAAGATCAGTTTCTTCTTAAATCAAAGAACATTTCTTACATTCTGTAAGTTCCATATAGAGTCATTCATCATTTTAATTTGCACATCTCCTATATCCATAATATCTATTGGTTGTTTATCAGCTAGATAGAATACATCGTGATCTCCAACAACATAGTTTTGCATCATTAATGGCATTGCTCGTCCTTGCTGCCTCTTCGATTTCCCAATGACTACGGGTAGGATTCCTGAGACTATAAAATGCCCAGAGTGCAACAGCATCATGGAGAAATTCTCCACTTTCCTTTGCTGCCATGATGAGGTCATTCCAAACGAGCTCTTCAGGTAAACGATCAGCTGCATGCTATGCTTAATTCCTTGCCGAGTGTGAAGGTAATATCCTAGGTATTTCATCGTAGAAAACAATGGTAACCTTTTTTTTATTATTATTATTAGCTTCCGATGCATACAAAAACCACTCATATACGAGGCATAGTACACGTAAAATAATGTAAATCAATATTTTAAAAAAATGGTTATTACACATACTCTTAACATCATATTTATACATTTTTTTTATATAAAATACATTAAAATTTAACATGCAACTACATGGGTCTTTGCAAAAGTGTGGTCTCATGAGATGGGATTCCTATGCATTTTGGTGGTGTGACATCCCTCCTTCAATACGAATATTTGCAAGAATTATAAGCAATAAATGATAGAAAAATAAATAGTTAAGAGAAAACATTATCGTTTATTTTCGTTTATAGCGTAATAATCATAGTTCTTTCATATACTTGGTACATACACAACACGATACACATGAACACATCAATTCTTAAAACTAAATTATAATTTTCAAATTCAGTCATTCACTACGGATGTCATTAGCCGAAGCTAACTTTCAACCATAACCAGCCATCCATCTTGAATGTCATTAGCCAAAACTAATCATCAATTCATCATGGCCTTCCACTTGGGATTCTATTAGTTGAAGCTAATCAACAAACATAACTCGAACATCCATCTCGGACGTCTTTAGCAGAAGCTAATCATCAACTCTGTCATAACCCAATTCTGGGTTGTTCCCCAAAATTCACTTTTTTTCAAAAATAAAAAACAAAAAAATAAAAAAGGCTGGCAACGTGGAGAAAGCAAGCTAGAAAATCAAGCTGCAATTTTTGGAGGCCTAATTGTACCCCATTATGCCCCAAAATAGAGAGAAAATGCAAATTCAAGGTCAAATTAAATTATTATTGGACGAATTTGCATAAAAATTAAGTCCAATGACATAATTAAATTTTAAATAGGCCAATTTGATTTAATCATGGGCCAAATTAAATTTTAATTATGTTTAAGAATTAATTTGGGTCCAATTGAAGGATTTAATTAAGTGCAAGAACTTAATTATGCTTTAAATGGGTCAAAATAATTTTATTTGGGGCTTAATTGGTGAAAAATTAAGTTTGGGAGCCTAATTTGGGCTTAATTGAGAATATTGGAATTTTAGGACCAAATTTAATCTTTACCAAGTTATTTGATTGAAATTAGGGGCCAAATTGCAAGAAAATTGAAGTTTTGGGGTCAATTAGGGGTTAAATTGAAGAAATTGACAGCCAAGGACCAATCTGCAAAAACCGCCAGACTTTAGGGGCTTAATTGACAAAAACCGGGGATGAAATTGAAGAAATTGAAAGTTTAATGGTCAATTAGGGGTTAAATTGCATATATCCGAGACTAAGGACTATATTGCAAAAGACGCGTAAATACGAGGCTGAAGTTGAAGTTCTATAGGGGCCTAGTTGCATTAAATCAAAAGTTTAGGGTCAATTAGGGGTGCAATTGAAAGAAATTGAACGATAGAGGACTAAATTGAAAATCAGTAAAAATCCCTAATTCAAACCCAAAACGACGTCGTTTCATTAAAAAAAAGAAGAAGAGGTCAGACGGCGCGTCGTTCATTGTCTTCTTCTTTTACCTGGTCCGGTTACCTACTTTGTAGATGCATTTAATGCACCTCACGTCCACCAAATTTCACCAAACTTGCACAAAAATGATCCTATGTTGTTCCTCTACAGCTCCATGTGAATAGTTAAGTCTGAATGACAACCAATCGGCGCTGGCGATGGCCTAAACATGCTAACTCAGGCAGTCTTTTCAGCAGATTTGATAAGACATCATGCCTACTTTGAGCTAATGGTTGGGATCTCTCCCAACAGAATCAACGGCTAAAATTTTACCCCGATGTAGACGAGATTACCCTTTTCCACTATCTATAAATAGAGGCGGGTTTGATCGCCTGAGGGAGGAGAAAATCGTGTCCAAAGTCAGCCAGAAAACCAGTTTTTCTTCCAGTTTCTGCACATTTCTTCTTTCTTTCTCTCTCCACCGTGGTCTTCAGCCACCACCACCCTCATCACCGGTGTTCCCACCATCACTTTCACCACAAGAAGCCAACACAACCACCAGCTGACCACCAAGAGCCACCGTCGGTCTCTCTCTCCTCTCTGCAGCCCCTCCCGCGCGTTTTTTCTTCTTTAATTTACTTCCTCTGCCGCCGGCCACATCTCTGCCATAGCCTCAGCCACCATCCTCACGTCAGCCCCTTACCGTTTCTACCACCAACCGGCCACCAAGCAGCCACCGCGACCCTTTCCCTCTTCCCCTTCCAGCATTTCTCTCTCCTCTACAACTTTTTCTTCTTCCTCCTGTAGCCGACGCCGGCCTCCACCGCTGCAACCACCGGTAGCACACCGTCATCCTCTTCCAAACCACCACCACGCCAGGTTGTCCGCCCTCTCTCCCCTTCCCCTTCTTCTTCTTCTTCTTCGCTGTCCCTATTGCATGAACAGAGGACGTGAATTATAATTCACGTCCTACTGTTCACGCTGTGGAATCTACCTTTTTTTTTTTTTTAATCCAAAAACTTTCAAAAACATTGTGATTTTTTCAAATATTTTTCTACTAATTTTTCATAATATCGGGTTGTATATTTACACTATAAAATACAAATCTGGTATTAAAATACTCAGTTTTCTTCAAAATATTTCAAAAACAAATTCAAAACATTTTCAAAAAGAAAAAAATATTTTATTGCATACGGCCAAATTCTAAAATTTTTCCAAGCATATTTTTCATAAAAAAAACAAAAATTGCATCTTTTTCATGTTTAAAAAAAATCAAAAAATGGACATCATAACTAGTTTATGATTATCCATTAGGATTTGGCCAACATGTCAAAAATCTTTTTCAATCTTTTTTTTAGGATTCAAATGTGGACTTTAATCTTTGTGAGGTGTAAAATTACACGATAAAATACACCCTCAAGTATTAAAGATACAAAGTGTAAAAATACGATGCTAAAATTCAGACTTTAGAATGGTTAGGATTTAACCCGATAAGGTAAAAACTCTCTCATTAAGAGAGATCTGCCTTGAGCCTTAGAAAAGACCAACGAATAGAAACCCGACTTAAAAAAACAATAAAAAAAATGCAGCTCACCTTAGGTTGGGTGTACTGGGCTGATGCGTCTTCCCCTTATACAACCAGTCCCTTACTCAGACTCTCGCAGACCATAGGTTCCTAGTTACTATAATACTAGGTGGCGACTCCTAAACATTTATCATAATTTTATGATTAAATCTAAAAACCTTCCCAACACACAACACCTCACACAGGAGGCACGACAGAATAGAAGTCACTAGTTATAGTTTTATAGTTTGAGCACTACAAATTAGGATTTTTATAGGAATCTGGACACGGGTTATTTGATGGTGGCTACTGAAATTTTCAATTGGGTTGAAGCTTGCACTTTAGAATTGAGTAAAATGTGTGCAAATTTCCATTTTGTTTTGAGTAAAAAGCTCAATTTTTCAAATGAAAACCAAAGGTTTATGTGGAAATCTATCCAAAAGTCAAAATTAATAAGTAAAATTAATATCAAATCACCAAAAAAATTGATAAAGTTTTGCTATTTTTTTCATATATTTTTTTTTTCTAATCCATTCCATATCATTCCCTAAAAAAAACATATTTAATATAAATGACAAGTAGATTTTCCAGATATGAATAGTTTGTTTATGACTTGATCTAGAAGAAAATTAGTTTCATCGTAAAAAACTGACCATAAATACATGTTTTTACCATTAAAATATAAAACAATTAAACTTAAAATAAATAATAAAATTGTTAAAAATAATTTGTCATATCTCTTATTTAATGTAAAAAGGTTTGAGCGATCTACTCTTGTATCATCTAGTTTACGAATTAATCTAATGATAGATTAGGTTAATAGTTAAGAAGTAGTGTTTCCTTCTTAGTTACTAAGATTCAAAGTTTATATAGGAAGTGACATTATTACAAATCCACTAATTCTAGCATAGATATTAACTATAACTAAAAGGCTTCAGCCTTTATTGTGAATTATACAGTGCAATTCACAATAAAAAAAACTAATGCCTTTAGTTTTTTTTTATCTTTGTTTTTTTAATTAATTTTTTTATTTAATTTAATTTGTTAATATTAAATTTTTTTCTAATTAATTATCAAACTTTCATGACATGAATCTCAGATTTGACGGGTTAACCCAGTTAATTCAAATTTTTTTTTCTTTTTCTTCATTAGTTTTTTTCTTCCTAGGTTTTTTTTGTTTATGTAGGTTTTTTTTCTTTTTAATTAATCCTTTTTTTTTTGTTTAAGTTAGTTCATTAATATTAAATTTTTTTATTTAGTTATCACATTCTCATAATACAAATTTCAGGTTTGATGGGTTAACTCAGTTGATTCAGTTTTCTTTTTCTTTTTTTTCATTAGTTTTTTTCTTTCAATTTCATCTTTTAATATTGTAAACATAACTAAAAGAGATCAACCATTTACTCTGGATTGCACTGTGCAAATACACAGTGAAAGGCAGATGCCTTTTAGTTATAGATTTTTTTTGTTTAATTTAGTTTGTTAATATTAAATTTTTTTTTCTATTGAGCTATCACAGTTTCATGACCCGGATCCAAGGTTTGACGGATTAACTTGGTTTGACGGGTTAACCCAGTTGATTCAGTTTTTTTTGTTCTAACTTCATTTTTTAATATTGATTTGATTGCAAATTAAACTTCATGATTTGTTTTGTTTAATTTTCATTAGATTATCATAATCTCATGAGAGGATTTGATTGTACCCCTCCTCGCAAAGCACTATTAATTGGAATAGTGCTTTGCTTTGTTTTCTTCTTTTTCAATTAACTTTTTTTATTTAATTTTATTCTTTAATATTATTTTTTTTCTAAGTAGTAGTCACACTTTCATGACACGGGTCTAGAGAGCAGCTTCATTGTTAATGGGTTGGACCGGGTCCGTCCCAGACCTAAATGCATTGAACCGGGTGTGACCCAGTAAAATAAAAAAAAATCCAAAAACATTTCACAGATATTGTGTTTTATTTGAAAAACTAATGTTTAACATGATTCAATGGCACTACATAATTACATTTGAATGAGATCGTATGATGACGTACCATTTGCAGAATTTGATCGCAGTCCTAATTTTGTTCCTGATGATATTTTACCTGATGTCGTTGCACGATCAGGAAACCATGGAAACTGTAGTCCTTGTTGGATAGATTTCATACGTGATGAAATTGCTCATAGTTTAATGCAACAATAAAATATACTTTATATAAAATATTGTTTATTTCATGATGTAATAGCAGTAGTTAAATCGATAATATTTCAATTAAAAACCATCAATATTAATATATTTCCTTTTTAATTATTTTATAACCTCAATTTAAAAAGCATTCTTTAACCAAACACATTAAACTACATTTTGTTCAACCTCAATTTCAACCACATTTTTAACCAAACATATATTTTTCCAAACAAGCCTCAATTAAAAGTATTTTTTATAAAATAACTTTTTTCAAACCACAACAGCTACCATAATACCAAACATACTTAGAGGGCATTTAGCTCAACGGTAGATGCTAAGGTTTTTTTTTAACTCAATAAAACTAGTTTTTGGTTACAAATAGCAGTTGTGGTTTGGCTCATGGGACCCACCAAAAAAAAGGTTTAATCGCAGGTTTTGATGAAGCAATCTTTTCATGCTTCTTGCTGTGTTTTTGTTCCGTACTGGTAATTAAAAAAAAAACAGCTATATGGGTGCCACAGTCGAGTTTCCTCCAGCCACTTGCAAATATTGAATGCTTGGTGTCATCATCATCAACGTACAGAGAAAAGAAAAATGGTTGCCGTGTTGAAAATCAAT
>Ga0325410_1009493_pt1 | contig 10378 bp, 7 predicted proteins | sample PopdelMetagenome_16_FD_206182 | JGI IMG/M metagenome (GOLD analysis project Ga0325410, IMG submission 206182) | Populus deltoides microbial communities from Bellville, Georgia, United States - Xylem-PdIQD-R3 | ecosystem: Host-associated > Plants > Phyllosphere > Stem > Wood/Secondary xylem...
TTTCCTGCAAAGAAAAGATTAGTGTTTGTGATGTGACTGAATTTTAAGATACTTCAGCCTAAAAACTGAGGTCATGCACAAAGTTTGGCCCCCGATGGAGGCAGAAGAACAAAACATAAGAAGCCAGGTGAGTCCTCTATCTGCTTCGGGGCCAGAATATAATGTCTTGTCTTTTCTATAAATTACTAAATTAAGATGACTAAAATAAACTCTGTAAATTTTCACGTGACCAAAGTCAGAATGAAGCCTTTGATGCATGATTTTTTTTTTTGGGATATAAATATTTGCTTTGGTTATTTTTATTTTTTTATTCAATTTTAGGCTTTTCCTAAAATATTTTATGTACTAATAAAGTCTATAATGTCTAAACCACGTGATGACACAACATCCCAAGAACTATTCCTTGTTATACCATAAAATAATATTTTTCATAGTTTCAGACAAGTTTAGATTCAATGCATCTTTTCAAGAGTAAAAATAAATTTTCTAAAAACTTATCAAAAGAATCACCATACACTATGAAATCATCAATGAAAATCTCAATTATCTTTCAATATAGTCAGAAAAAATACGTATCATGCATCTTTGAAAAGTTATTGGTGCAATACACAGACTAAAAAACATTTTCCTAGCGCATATGTACCAAATGGACAAGTAAAGGTAGTTTTTTCTTGATCTTCAGAATTAATAACAATCTGATTATATCCACTAAATCCATTAAGAAAACCAAATTTTGCATGGTTTAGATTCAGAAAATTCAAAATTGTATTTCAGAGAATTTGAAGAGATTTGTAACACTTACAATGACTTAAATTGTAGCACGAAAACCAATAGACTAAAGTTTTTTTTCCTTTTTCCTTAAAAAGATAAAGGATAAACATGACTACAAAATCTTAGGTCAGGATATATTCGTGCTTGTGATGAAATTCAATAAAAGTTTTTAAATAAGTTTTTTCTCTCAGACCGAAAAAACTTTTTCAAAAGATAAATCACCACCTTCACTTAAAAACAAGGAGAATCATTTTACCATTACTAGGATAAATATAAAAACTTGATAAAAACTTGTCCTTACCATGGTTTTGAAACATGGAGATTACTTTCACGCTTCTATGAAGATTTAACATCTAAAGAGAGCAAATTATAGAATTGATGTGCAATGGATCTCTTAAAGATAAAGACCTTAATTAAGCAATAAAATACCTAGACTTGTTAGCTGAAAATACTCAAAATTAGAACACTATATGCAGTGATGAGGTATCAAGTAAAACTCAACCTCGTACATTAAGTAGAGGCATGCACAATCTTAGGAAAGATCATGACCTTCAAGCCAAATTTGTATCTTTAGCTAGAAAAGTTGAGGCATTAAAATTGAAAAAGAATGGTCAATTAAAACCTGTTTAAGAAATTATGTATCAAATCTATGAAACTAATAAACACTCAACCAATGATTGTCTAACTTTGTCATCTTTCAAGTAATGTCTCCATGAACAAGCCAATGCTTTAAATAGTTTCCAAAGGCCAAACCCTAATCCATACTTGTAAACATACAATCATAGTTGGAGAAATCACCCAAATTTCAGTTGGATGAGTAATAACAATAATGCCATGAAGTTAATTATTCTTCAATAAGTCGTTTTTAGTCCTCTAGACAATCAATGAAAGGAGAATATCTCACCAACACACAAAACAAAGTTTGGTGCAAAAATAAGTTTTTTATTCCAAAATCTTCCATACACGTCTAATAAAAAAACTATAAATACTGAGACTTGAACTTCTAAACCCTAATTGACCCAAGTTGTGGACTTGTATAAGACTCATTTACAATCAGACTCAAACCCTTAATTAAACAAGTCAAAAAATTCAAAAATAAAATTAAAATCAAGGTTTAGAGTTGTTGCCGCAATTAACAAATAAAAATAAAGATTATAAGTCTGATTTCCCTAGTTTATAAAGTGTCATAACCGAATAAGCCTTCCTTACATGCTTAGGAAGGGCTGCTGATTTTAGGCATTCTAAATAGACTAGAAAAATCAATTCTGACTTGGAAATCTTTGTTGCTGCCTCTAGCTTTTCTTTGTAAACTTTGGTTTCCTTGTTTTACTTGGAGAAAAATAATGATTCTTTCATCCTTAGTTGTTGAATTAATTAGTTTCCTTCCTAAACTAGAAGAATTATTAAGTAATCCTCCCTAGCTTAGGAATCAAAATTTGTCTCCTATTAGTTTCCTTGGTGGACTAGGAAACTTCTTTTGAATGATAAAGATCCTCTCCTCTTAAAGATCAGACATGACCGAATTACCTTGTAAAAATAGAAGAAGAATTGTTGACTTGTAATCCTTGTAACATTAGGAAAAAAATAAGCCCAAAACAAGGCTGGCTTTTAGGCCGAACACATCAGCCCCTATTAGGACTTGGATTGGGCTTTCCTTAGATTTGGATTAGATGAATTAGAAATTTTCCTTCATGCTCATTTGCTGACCCTTGTTTGTCCAGGTCCATCTTGATCCATATGTTCTAAACAAGCTCACTCAATGTCTCTTTAAGTTTCTTTGCCCTAGCTCTTGTAATTGGCCCACTTAGTACCTCCAATGGGTTTTTGGCGTGATTAATATTAGTGTTGGGTTGGTCCTCATCATCCCCTTTCTTTTCAAAAGGATTCAACCCCGAATCATTACTAACACCATACTCACCATGCAAATCAACTTTATATGCATTGTCATTTATCCTTTCAGTGATATGAAAAAGGCCCATCTCCTCGTGGTTGTAATTTGGACTTCTTCTGGGCTTGAAATCTCTCCTTACATATATGCACCCATACCCAATCACCTAACTGGAATACAACCTATTTGCGCTCCTTGTTAGCTTTAATTGCATACACTCGATTCCTTTTTTAATTTGTTGCCGCACACTCTTATGAAGTGTCTTCACCATCTGTGGTTTACGATTACCATCCAAACTAACCCTTTTCACCAACAGGTAAAGGAATCAAATCCATAGGAGTTAAATGGTTAAATCTATATATAGTTTCAAACGGTGAAAATTCAGTAGTAGAATGCACACTATATTTATATGCAAACTCTATAAATGGCAAACAGTCTTCCCAATTCTTTAAGTTCTTTTGAATGACAATACATAGAAGTTGTGTTAAGGTTATATTAACAACTTCAGTTTATCCATCTATATGGGGATGACAAGTAGTTGAAAATAACAATTTAGTACCTAATTTTCCCCATAACACCTTCCACAAATAGCTAAGGAACTTAACATCTATATCAGAAACAATGCTTTTAAGGACCCCTATGAAGTCATACAATCTCCCTAAAGAATAAACCAATAATCTTTGGAAACGTATTAACAACTACAAAGATTGAGTCCCTATCCCATTTCAACCTAGGAAAACCTAACACAAAGTCCATTAAAATGTCTACCCATGGTTCTTTAGGTACAGGCAAAGGGGGTATACAAGCCATGTGGTTGAGTCATAGACTTTGATTTCCTACAAGTTATGCATTTATCACATATGCATTGTATTTTTTTTTTCACCAATAAAAATACTCATGCAATACATCCAAAGTCTTAACAACTTAAAAATGCCTAATCAATTCACCCTCATGTGCTTCATGTATAAGCAATTCACGTATAAAACTTAATGGAACACACAAACGATTCTCTTAAAGCAAATATCCATCAAGTCTATAGAATTTTCCAAAAGCTAAAGTTTCACAAGCATTGTAAACATTAGCAAAATCACTATCATCCTTGTACAATTCTTTTATATGTTCAAATCCTAGAAATCTAGCATCTAAAGTAGATAAGAGAACAAGCTTGTGCGAAAATGCATCAACCACAATGTTTTCTTTCCTTTGCTTATACTTGGTCATATATGGAAAGGTTTTAATAAATTCAACTCATTCAGCATGTCTCATATTCAACTTACATTGCCTTTTCAAGTGCTTCAATTATTCATGATCTGAATGTATCATGAACTCCTTGAGCTTTTTGCCATATATAAGGTAATTCAAAGCTGCCCATTAAGTTTCTCACCGAGATATGCAATGAGCCTCCTATCCTGTGTTAACACGGCTCTTATATTTATACCTAAAACATCACATTCAACTTCAAAAGCTTTTGTAAAGTATGACAAAGCTAAAACAGGCGCAACAGAAAGTTTATCTTTCAACAAATTAAAAACTTTATCTTGTTCTTCATCCCATTTAAATCCAACTGGCTTTTTTACAATTTCAATTAATGGTGCTGCAATAGTAAAGTCATCCACCTTCTATAAAAGTTAGCAAGTCCATGAAAACTCATTATCTCAATCACAGACTTAGGTGTAAGCCAATCTTGGATAACCCACAGACTTAGGTGTAAGCCAATCCTCGATGACCCTAACCTTCTCTTCATCCATCTCAATACCCTATGCAGTTACTACATATCCAAGAAACATAATTTTCTCCATGCAAAATATACATTTATTGAGATTAGCATACAATTTCTCATTATGCAAGACACTAAGCACACTACATAAATGATCAAGATGTTCATTCAAGTTCTTGTTATAAATTAGGATGTCATCAAAGTACATAACCACAAGCTTACCAATGAATGCACACAAAACATGATGCATCAATCTCATAAACATACTGGGTGTATTTGTAAGCCTAAACAACATGACTAACCATTCATATAAACAATGTTTATTCTTAAATGTGGTTTTTCATTCATCACCTTTTTTCATCTTAACTTATGGTACCCACTTTTTAAGTTAATTTTAGAGAAAATACATGCTCCATACAACTCATCCAATATTAGTATGAATGGTTATATGTATAGATATTATATTATATACAATATTAGTATAGATGGAGTTAATTGGTTGTGGCTTTTGTCAATATTTGCAAGTTTGTGGATTTGGGTAGTATCCAGTATAGGAGAGGTGCTGTCGAATTTTTTTTAACATTCAAATATAATTATATAATTATTCTTATACAATTATATAGATGCGTAGAACGAAAACCAGAGCTGGGCGCTCACGTATGGTCGCAGTTAGTTCTTTTAGCAGCGAGGATGACGTATCCTTAGGTGCCTCTCAAGAAGCGGCACCTACGCCACCTGCACTGTCAACCGATGTTGCCTCTTCCAGCGCGGGTTCACAACGCAGAGGTGGTGTGCCTTCGCAGCGGAATCAGTTCACCCGCAAGTACGAGGCACAGTGGAAGGACGACCTTTCAATGTAAGTTTGTTAAGGTTATAGTTTTTTCTTTTAAATTATAACATAATTTATGAACTAATCAATATTTCATAAATTTAATTTATTTTCAGGTTCACAAACATTGAGGCTGCCCGAGTAATATCATCGGCGTTTAAATCATCAATGGAGATTCTATTATTTCAATGGAGTCAGATATCCAGACATCTTGAATGGATAACTCAAATCGATGCATGGTTTAACAGATTTGATGTTGGTGTTAATTTCTAATTTCCAGCTTATTTCTAATAATTTATTAATATAATTGTAAATAAATTATCATTTTTATTTATCTAATTATTTATACACAGCACAAATTCGCCTGCGACAAGGCGCATGACAAAGTTATAAGGAGGGTGTGGGAAAATCACGCGGCAACTAGGTAACATCGAAAACAATACAAGATTTTTTAAGGAAAATATTTATGTTTCAACTTCTAATTTCTCGCTATGGAAGTAGGTTGCGTGATTTTCGGTATGAAGCACAAAACTAGGCAAAACAAACTGCGAGAGATAGGGGTATCCAAGGCTGGAACGATGTGGCGGTTTGGAGGGATTTCAAACCGATATACATCCCGGAAGATATATGGCTGCGCTATCTTGAGCACGTGATGTCTGAGCGGTTCGCATGACGTTCACAGTCCGGTGCTGGCAACCGGAATCAGCCAATTCATGGCTCAGTGACAACGCACACCGACGGCTCCGTTTCGTTTGCTGCACATGCGAAACGGATGGTAAGATTTATTTATATGAAATATATCGACATTTGACAGCAGTTGCCACAGTCACCAAAGAATTTACAGACGGATATATTCGGTCGGTATTATACACTCACCGACAACTTTACCAATGGACTTAATCCGTCGGTATTTTACAGTGCCTACCACAATGACCGACGAATGTATAGACGGATATCTTCGTCGGTATTCCAAACATTCACCAAAAATTGTATCGATGGTTTTAATCCGTCGGTATGTCACACTATCACCGACGGGATAAATTCGTCGGTATATTTCAAGCGGGAAACTTTTTTTGGCGTGCAAGTTCCATATGTAAAATCATCAGCAAATGTTTTTTTTATTTTTCCGACTGATATAGCGACGAAATCTGGTATTACTGATGAAAGAAAAGCCGACGGACATTTTCCGTTGGTAAGGATGCCGGTAAATAAATTACCGACGAAACCTTAATCACATACTGACGGAATATGTCCGTCAGTAAAACTGTGAAATCTTACAGTGAAAATAGTTTTCTATCTAAATTACTACATTTCTAAATTACATAAATTTACATAATTAATTAAGAAATCTCAAGTTACATTCGAGAAGAATTAGATGAGAACAAAATTTACAACCCATAAGAAAAATAGAGATAAGACAAGACACGTAGGCCCTATTTAATAACAAGTACAACCATTCAACTATCAAATAAAAATGCAATCACATTGGTCTTTAATGTCTATAATAATCAATTATGAATAAAAATATTGTAATATCATGATAAATTACATTGCATGCTTCAATTCAAATTATTCACTTTATCTGCTACTATAAAATAATATTTCTAACACATTGAAATATCTAACCAAATCTCATTTTATAAATTCCGAAATAAAATAGATTTTATTTAACATAAATTCCATGAAAATTTTTTTAAAAAAAATTAATAAGAAAAGCAAATTTTATGGCTTAAAAAACAATTTTCATTATTTTAGAAAAAACATTTTTCTAAATATTATTTAATTAAATAAATCCTAATCCTATTAGGATATCATAAAACTTAAAAATTGAATTAAACAATTTTATATTAAGGGTTTCAATTCATAGAATTAATTCTATAATTAAAAATTAAAGGTTTCAATTTCAATATAAAATCATTATTTAATATATGGAAGGTTAAAATTGTCATCCCCAAATATATAAAAAAGTAATTAGATATAAGTTGTAGGGTAGAATCATAATTTTACCCCTCAAAACCCTAAACTAAGCTAAAGGGCAGAATTGCAATTTGCCTATTCTTTTTTCATCTACCTGCAGTGGGCACACTGCCCACCATCGACGTCCACCTTATAGAGGGTAAATTTATAATTTATCTTGAGACCCTAAATTATAATTAGGCATAAAGTTTTAGAGTCATATTAATAATATGTTAAGGCCACGGTAGCACCCAAAGAAGCCATGAAAAACAATTTTTTTTTTAATTTCTTCTAGATGTCGGCTAGAATACAACATTTTGGCTATATTCAAATAATCTAGCAAGATTTGGTTGGAACAATAGACTTTCAATTTATTTTATTTTTTGAAAAAATCAGGAGAGAAAAATTAATTTTGGGAATATAATTTTTCACTTAAAATTAATTTGAAATTAACTCCAATAACAATTAAAATATGCAATTAATAACCCTAATTGTCTAATGGTGGCTCTAATACCACTATTGAGTTTTCTGAATATTATACACATAGTAAAATAATAAAAAGAAATTACTCGAGAGTCTCTAGGATCGTATTGATAAATCTAGAGTTATTTAGGGATTTATTACCTAAAAATATGATCTTCTTTGGCTTTGAATAATTCTTTATAGGATGTGTTGTCGCAAACCACAGTCGTCCAATTGTCTGACCTCCAAAAATAATCCACACGAACCACCAACAATAAATCTCCTAAATTCCTATTTAGAAGGGAGGGATTGTTATATTTAGAGTGTTAGCTTTCTATTATATGACTTAAGTAGTTTTTCTGTCTAACATACAACAACCTAAAAATAAGAATAAATTGCTAAAATATCAATTTGCCCCATGAATAATATCCATATATTAATTTAGGATAATTTTAGAAATTAACTCAATCAAGTCTTTGCTTGATTTTTCTAGGTCTAGAAATATAATCCATGTTTTAATTATATTCTAGTACTTAATTTTTAAAATATATTTCAATCAAGTCATACTTAGTTAAATCATTCCAGTTTAATTTTTGACTAATGGTTCTTAATATGTGTGACCCATTACATTCCTAATATGATGGTTCAACTATAAATTATAATTATAATTAAATAGAATTAAATAAATTAAAAAATTTTATTTATTATCAATTCAACAATCGATTAATTTATATTTCAATATCAAATTCATTGTCTAACAGCGTGTCATGATCCCTTAAATATTAGAAAAGTCATTAGTAGTTTGACTTAATGTTTGAGTGACCAGTTTCTTGGTGTCATTAATATCCTTTCATCAATAATATTTTAATTTAACATTAAAGCATAGAGTATGTCTACCATGTTAAATCATGTTTGTTCTCTACATAATAGTCATTGATCGTTTGAATAAGATTTGAAGCTCTTTTCAAATCTATTCCACTTTGACCAAGGAATTCTCAGTCAATATTATTTGAGAATAGATTGAATATTTTTTCTAATTTACCTAGAGTGATGAATCATCTATTGATCACTCAAGTACCTTCATATAGTTCATGTTATACCAAATGTCTTTCCCTTTATCACCCCGATTAAGTTAACATGTAATAGGATCAAAGTATAGCATTCTCTATATACAATAGTTTAGTGATCTCACTCAAGGATCACTTACACAATCATCATATGAGCCTTTCCTTAGATATAGGTGATCTCTGCATTTGGAATTCTCATGCAGGTCAATTAAGTGTATATGTCTTATGACAAGCACTTACATATTAGTTCTAGGTATCTCTTACACTTCAGCTTATGAGAACAACTATTTCTTTTCATATAAAAAAAAGAACATCATATATTCAAATCTCTATGGCTCTACTAAATATCTAGTATTTAAGAGAGCATCGACAATGAATATTTTAGAAACAATGTTTTGATGCAATAAGAATCTAATAATTATTATCATGACCCAATTTTAGGTTTCCCCCTAAATTTACTTTTTTTCTTTTGAAAATAAAAAAAAATAAGAATAATAATAACAAAAAAATTGGAAACTTAGCAAGAATAGGCGGAGAAGGGTTTTAAATGTATGGAAGAACCCAATTGAAGTTTTGGACAAATTTGGAAGCCCAATTGTACTTCATTGTACCCAAGATTGAAAGATAATGCAAATTCAAGGTTAAATCAAATGATTATCGGATGAATTTACATAAAAAATAAGTTTGAGAACTTAATTAGGCTTTTAATAGACCAGTTTGATTTAATCATGAGCGCAATTAAAGGTTTAATTAAATTTTAAAACTAATTTAGGTCAAATTAAAAGAATTAATTATGTGCAAGAATTTAATTAGGCTTTTAATGGGTCAAGTTAATTTTTCAAGGGGCTTAATTTGTAAGAAAATTAAATTTGAAAGCTTAATTTGAGTTTAATTAAAAAGATTTAAATTGTAAAGGATCAAAGTTAATTTTTCCAAACTTAATTAAGTGAAATCAAGGTTGAAATTACAAGAAAATTAAAGTTAAAGATTGAATTAAGATCCAAATTAAAGAAATTCAATCTTGAAAGAGCTACATACAGTTATCCATGTATGAAGACTTGCTCGAGAAGATAAATGCCAACTTTTTTCAACGATTGACCGTAACTTTTTATTGATAGTCATTGCATACTATAGTCGAGCTGGAAATTGTCGTCGTTTAATGGTGAATGGCCATTTGTTTTCGGTTAATTGGGAAAATAATTCTAGGAATGAGGACAAAATTTCTTATATTAGAACTTGTGATTATCTTCGCCTGGATAACCTTTTGTGCAAGATGTGTGACAATAAGACGGGTTCCCACTGCACAAACCTTATGACGGATCAAGATTTCTTAGTAGCATAACTGGTGTTCCTAACTTCAAGGACAATCTATGTGGTGGAACACCATTGAAGTCAAGCTGATAGAGGAATTCAACTGGGTATAATAAACAAAGTTCATCGTTATCTTGAGTGGGCTTGTTCTACCAGTAGGTAGTACCAATTAGGCAATCCCAGATGAGGCAACAGCTAAAACAATCAATCCTTCAGAGTGGATACGGTTGATAATAGTATGCCACAGAAAGGTTATTCCAGTGCATGCCACCATGACCATGAACGAAAGATAGACTTGATTTTTTTGAAAGGATAGCATCAACAACACAATCATAAATATATCTTTGATCATTGTTTAATTTAGAAAAAGAAATGGA
>Ga0325410_1009501_pt1 | contig 10373 bp, 3 predicted proteins | sample PopdelMetagenome_16_FD_206182 | JGI IMG/M metagenome (GOLD analysis project Ga0325410, IMG submission 206182) | Populus deltoides microbial communities from Bellville, Georgia, United States - Xylem-PdIQD-R3 | ecosystem: Host-associated > Plants > Phyllosphere > Stem > Wood/Secondary xylem...
AAATAGATTTGTTTTTAATATAATTTTAAAGTAAATTTGTGTTTAAAATATAAGTTACCAATGGAACGGTCCAAGTCCAACTCCGGTACTGTTTCTCGAAAATCCCTAAACGCATCGTCACTAGGTGTAAGGGCCGGCTACTTGTCGGTACCATGTTTGGAAGTGCAGTCAAACTGCATTTCTGAAAATATTTGATTTTTTTATTTTAAAATAATTTTTTTTTTGTTTCTTGATTATATTGGTGTAAAAAATAAATTAAAAAAATATATTTTTAAATAAAAAACATTTTAAAATACAAACTCTACCTACCGTATTTTGTATGACTTCGTTACACGATTGCTTCCTAACAAACATTTTTGGACACCAAAGGTAGGTGGGAGTAAAAAGAAGACAGAAAGAATCCTCGGTCTCGGTTTTACAGGCCAGGGCCTAGGATCGCCTCGTCTAACGTTGTTAATGTCTTTTGATGAGATTAAATGACGGGCTCACAATCTATTTTTCGTTGATCATAATAAATGGGGAGCATTATGTTTAATTATATTGAATTAAAAATTGACTGTTAAAAATGTATGTTTTATTTTTAATTTTTTTTTAGCTGTGGATGTACGGACTCACTACTATTTAGTTTATTTTTGTAGTTGCGGTTATGGCTTAAAGTATCTTTTATTTAAAAATATATTAAAATAATATTTTTTTAAAAAAATTAATTTTGAAATCAGTATATAAAACCATCTCAAAATATTAAAATAAAAAATTTAATAAATTTTTTTTTTAAAAAAAAAACTAGTACTCTTTTTCTTTTTTTTTTCTTTTTCCTGTCACTCAGGTCTCTTCACAACCACATGAAGACTATTCTATGATTTCAGATCTAGTTTTGGTATTTTGGTAAACTATCATTCAAAAATCACGTAATTTCTTAGAATATATTTCATGACTTTATTATAATTGACATTCTCATATTATTAATTTTATATAAATAATTGGATTTATAACTCGACTGCGATTATTATTTTAATGATAGCTCGATTGAACAAATGCATGGTTATTTGATTTAAAACAATCAGCCTTTTTTGAAAATCAAACGACCGTTACATACTAGATCAAATGAGGCGCAGAGACTAATTAATGAGATTGCTAATTCTACTAAATATCACACCATCTAGCTAGATCAAAGCCCAAGGCAGAGGTTCATCCATGAAAATATACCAACAAACAACACAAAATAAAATGACAAGATTAGTAGAAGGTAGGAGACGTGAAGCTAAACCAAAACAAAGCTGCTCTCTCTAGATGCCCTCTTGGACGCCTCAAATTTCTTTCGCACATCTGTCGCTGCATTCCTGCAATATATAAGCAAAACAATTCTAATCTCTTAATTGAGCAGCTTAAAAAATAAAACACACTGTTTGCCATGAATGGAAAGATAACGGAAGGGATCGATATTGTTTAATTACCTGCATTAATTATTAGGGCTCCCAGAACCAGCACCCGACTTTGGAAGGTACCTAGCCCTAGCCCACTATAACCAGCAAAGCCTGATACAAATCAATAAAATGTGTGTGTGTGTGTAAACCTTTGAGCAAATAAAGAATCTTACATTTTTAGCTGCTGTGCTAAAAGCTTCTCTGTGTGGTATCTCAGGATCGGCTGCTTTGATGCGCTTTATCTCCTCCCTAGGATGGAAATATACATAACACTTGTTTTGCTAGAACTTATAATGACAGGCAGGTATTGAAAAATACAGGAATGTTGGCATATGAACCAAACGACTTGTGAGTAGCACGGTATTTTCCCAATATTGTTATGAAATTAATTAGGTAATTCTCTCGTTTATACTTTATACACATAAAAAGAAGGTTTCCATCGTTAAAATAGTGAAGGCTAGCTATAAGTAAAATAACACGAAATTTAGCAATATTATATAAACTGCAATAGTTGCAGAAACATGTGATTAAAACGAAAAACATCTTCTTCTTACTTCATAAACCTATTGTAAGCAGATGGAAGTCGGTGTTTCTTCTCAGGCGCTGCAAAGAAAATAATAAATATTAAAAAGAAAGAAATTCACATCAATTTAAGGGGTAAAATAGCAAATGTAAGCCAAATCAATAGTTATTTAAATCAAAACAAAGATGGGGTTCCTACGCTTTACTACGAAGGGTACTGTGGGCACCGGTTGTTCGCTAGAGGTCGAGGAGGATGAGGATTCGCCCTTTCTGATAGCAGTGCAAAACCCTTGCTTCTCCTTGAATAAGAACTTTTCATTACTAGAAACTCCCTTCACAGTACGTACACACGCAATTAAATAGAAAGCATTTTAGCATGGCATGTTGTTAAGTTGTACTGAAGAGATTTGTGATGCACTGGTCTATCCTGATCATTGTTGATAAATATACGTGATCTTGTCAATAGCAGCCATTTGTTAGCTAGGAAAACGAATTGACTGCCTTGTGTTTAGCTACTTGAGTTATTTCAGTTCAGATATTGACCCTGTATCTATTCTGTAGAATAACAACCGTGCCACCTGAATCGTCCAAGACCGATCAGAAAGCAGAAGGCGATTACCGATTAATCACAAATATTTTATTTCTTGATTCAAAAAGAGTTTTAACTTATGAATGGTGATGAGATATATCCCTGTATCTTAATATTAATATTAATGTTATATAATCTACCTGTAGACTCAGTCTGTGGTACTGATCAAGACATTGCCCTTGGTTGGGAGGTCTGGTGCTGAGAAAGGAGAGATTATTGCAATGACCACATTTGACAGTCACAGTGTCCAGCAGCCTCTTGCATGGAATCCCGACCTAAACAATTGAACAGTGGAAGAAATCATGAAAACTTGATGTGGGTGCACCACAAGATATAATTATCAGGCTAGCTACACATGTAATTCAATCATCCAAGAATTTAACTAAAACTTGATGTGTGGGTGTGTGTGTGTCTATATATATATAGATACATTAAAAAAAAAATTGTAGAGCCACATTTTGCTCTCTATCTAGGAAATTATTTAATTTCATGATCAGGATGAACAAGAATAGATGCGAAATGGTACCGCAAGAACAGTGTTGCAGAAGTTGCAACGGACATAGCAGAGATGCTCAGATGATGGAACCTCTGTGCTTGCTTTCTCTTCTAGGTTCATTGTCAAGCAACAAGGATAGAACAAGATTAATATAAAGAAGAGATGGCTGACTGAAGTGGAGGGTTCCTTGAGATGCAACAGCAAGAAGTCTAGCTAGGGTTTGTGAGTGTATAATAACAAGAGGACTGCTTCAATAATGGGAGTAGAAGTATCTAGCTAAGCGTCAAAAAGAAAATCTATTGCTACTAATTGTAGTCGTAGAGTCACAGTACATGCGCTACTGCATTTTGCAGAGCGGGTTTGCTCGTTTACGCCCCTTTAATGCTCAGAGCCTCGGGCAGTAATTACTTACCAATTTATGCGATAAACGAAAGTACTCTAGTTGGTGAACAGGTCTCAGTGCTAGCAAACTCATCACAGGTCTCAGTGCTAGCAAACCCATCACAGGTCCGGGATAATAAGGAACGCCATTTAATTGTGTTTTTTTTATAATTTGATTTTAAAAGAAATATTTTTTTATGTTTTTAAATTGTTTTAATGTATTTTGATGTTGATGTATTGATATTAAAAATAAATTTTTTTAAATAAAAAAATATTTGCATTTCAATGCAAAAAACACTTTGAACCGCAATTACTATCATACTTCCAAACAACATTTAAGTGAATTAATTTAGATTAATTGGTTAAACCAAACCAATATTATTTAAATATTTAATTTTAAAAAATATAATGTTATTTTAAAGTATTTTTTTAAAATCATAGTTAAATCAAATCAATTTTAATTTAATTTTTTTTAAACTCAATCAACGTTAAAAACCAAATCAGTGGGTTATTCTCACCTCACAAGCGTTTGGTCATCTATTAATCCCATGTTAAAAATATAACCTCTTATATATAGTAAATAAATACAATTATGGAATTGAACTCAAAATGATTTGAAGGGTTTGTAGTTAAGAAAGTTTATCTTATTTTTTTTTTGGTTTTTTAAGTTTAAATTTTAAGGTGAATATTCAAAAACTTATTTTTCTAAATTTATGATCCAATATGGAAGAAAAAAAAATTACTTCCCGATATATATATATATATATATATATATATATATATATATATATATATATATATATATATATAAAGCAATTTCGTTCAATTGAATTTTGGTGCGGGCCGGTTTCCATGGTGTTGTCAAATCAATTATCTGTTCAGTTTGTAACCTTATTGGTTTCAGGAAAAATCAACACACCGTCCACCATGACATAATTGAAAATCGATCGCAATAGTTGCTAGTGTCTTGTAGGTTGACATGTATAAAGTTGGTGGTGTTACTTGGAGTAGTCTGGCCTGGACTCGAGCATTGTTGGTCTATATATATATATATATATATATATACCCCAACTTAAGCAATCAAGAGCTAAAGAACTTTAAAGCAAGCATGGTGAAATATCAACTCAGGCAAGCATGTATAATAGAAACAAGAAAGAAAAGAAACTAGCTAGGCATGCGAGCATGCACGACGATTTATAAAGAATGGATCGGTAAGCAGACGAAAAGTTACATAGTTCGTGTAATTAGCAGATTTACTCACGAAAAGAATGATTAACTCTTGTTAAGAAATCATGATATTGGAAATCATTCCCCTTTCTTTCCCTGTAAGCAGTCATGAGTTATATAGCATCGTCGACCCCTTTCCTGTCTTGATGTCGATAATAACACTTGTTATTTGTTTCCTAGCAAGGTGGCATCCCTAAGACCACTACATATAGTAATCTTAGGGAATGATCAGGTTCACATAATCTTGATACGCAACAGTATATCCTCGCTATTAAAATCAAATAAATAATTATTTTCTGCTTACTTTACGAGTTCTATCTTAAAAGAAGTACACTGAAATAATGGAAAGCCTATAAATCACCAAGCTGCAACCCCATCTCTTAGCTGAATTTGCAAGTGAAGAAACTCCGGATTGGATCCTGTTGTCTTGTATCTATTCATTGCTGAAATTCTGTTGAAATATCAAACTGGATCCTTTTGTCTATATCTATTCATGCCGGGCAGCAAGATAAATGATTTTTTTTTAACGTTAAATATTTTATATTAATTGAAATTTGACATAATTTTTGGTAAAGGATATATATAATTGTAAGCTTCTGCTATATAAGAGACCCGATTAAAACTAAAATGGACCGTCATGACAAAAGAACTCTTTTATCTAAGAGAAAAGGGCAATTTGTAATTAATTAGATTGTAAAAGTGAAGAGGAAATAAAGTAAGCTATATGCATATATGAAGAAATAAAATCGGTCATGTTTTGGCTTTCGATAAGTTAGTTCCTGCAGGTGGTTGAGAAAAGACCCATCCAACTTAATCTCAAGTTCAATCAAGTCATGTTTTGGCTTTTGAGATAGATGACATATCTAAATCAATCATTCGAAGCGGTTTGACCAAGCTTTGATCTCAAAATGATACCATAAAAATCTCTTTAAATTAATTTACGTAAATGTGAAGAATGCAATGTTATGGATTTTTCTTTCTCGGAGGTGCTGAGTTATATTGACTCTAACGCTTCATATAACCTTCATGAGTAGTAGAGTCCTTGTCTCTTCGGAGAGGCTTCGATGAACCTCGAAGTAGTTTGTATTCGCCCTGTTGTTTAGTCATCGTTCTAGCCACTTCAATTCGTCATGAGCTATTTTTATTCCCCTTTTAAAGGCGCCATCAACTTTTTCCTCCAGCTGGTAATATCATTTTATGTTTTCTAGTCACTGAGTCCATTAGCTCCGAGCCTAAGTGACGACCTTCGCTATCATATCAATGAAGGTTTTATCATCTACGAGGCCCTCGCAACTCGCCTTCAATGGGACATCATAAGATGGGACCGTGACGAAGAAATGTTAGCAAAGAACAGCCCGTCAGCGAAACTAAAGTGGTATGCATGGAAATCACCATTGCTGCTGATGATATATACCAGTCAAATTGGAGATACCCAAGAATGGCAATGATGGTCAGGCTGACCGAATAATTAATGTTTTAGCCAGAGACATTGACAATCTCACCACCAAAATGACTAACACCAATGTCGAGTTAATTTATACAAGTAATGCAAGCAAACAATGAGGTCATTGTGAACACACCCACGTGTTTGACAGAAGCCAAGATTTAGGCAATGACAGCATGCATGAATGCCTCCGACTAAATTTAGGAGCGAATGGAATAGGTATCAAATTGCTTAGAGGCTACTACTTGTACAATATATAGATGCTTCTTTATAGTACTTAAACAGTAACCTTCACGTTCTAATTATAAAACACAGAGGTTTTATCCCCAGAAATGAGATCCATCACAGTCTGTCTAAAGGGATAATCATACACAACGTGACAAGTACATCTCATGAAAATTAGGAAGAGTCGAATTGTTTTGAACAGCAGACCCAGGCTTGATGGAGTTAACCGCAAGGATATCATGGATTAGTGAGGCTTGGCATCCGCCAAGCAAAACAAGGCAAATTTAGACAAGGAAACACAGTGGAGGCAATCTAAGAGTGGTTTTTAGAGATCTCATAGAGAAGACAAGAAAGCATACCTCTCCACCTTGGCAAGCAAGATAATTTCTTAGCCTGTTCAGGAAGATTGGAGTTACAATATACAAGGCAAGTGACAAGATACGGTGTTGATACATGGACAATATAGGATAATATTAATTAGTTAATTTTCTAGGAAATTATTTGTGCTTATCTATGTGATAGTTATTTGTTTATCATTATAAATATATAACGTGCCTGTAATTTTGCCATCATCGTAACATCCCAGACAACTACACGTACGTGTTTATCTTACTTTTTTTACTGTCTACTCTAGCAGTAGAGTGGTTAAAATTAGTCTAGTTTACAGGTTAGCCACCACTTTCCATTCCATTTGATCTTTTGAGCTAATCTGTGATTGAGGAGTAGAACTTTCTAACTTTATTATTTATCCAAAAGCAATATAATGGTAAAATTCGAGATGAACAAGTACTAGTTTCTATTAATATATGTATCTGGCTATGTATTAGGAAAATAAGACTCAAAAGTTATTAAACCCGGATGCTGTTTTAATAATATTAAAAAAATAAAAACATAGTTTTAATATCTTTTAAAAAAATTAAAAGATGATTTGACTGGATTGCTAGGTTATCTCACAGGACAGATAAAACTTAATAACACTTCTAGAACCATTTTGATAAAAAAAATATTAAAATAAAATTAACGGGCTAATACCCATGCCAATTGAGTGTTAAGATTAGTAAAGAAGAAGCGTCCATCCAAAATATCATGGGAAGCGTGAACGAGTGAAAAAGACAGTGTAGAGATGGTAACCTGCATGGGTTCCATCTTTTGTGGGTGCGGTGCTAAAACGAGGAAATCTGAGAGAGACAGATGCTAAAGCTCATGTCACCGTCACCCTAGTAAATCAAAATAGGAGATGGGTTTTGTGTCTTTTGTGATGGGACGATTCCTCATTTCCGAACATGGAAACAAAGCTATAGTAACACTCGGTATCCTCACCTTTCTCTGCTTGTATAAATCGGCCCCCTCCGTCTAGTTTTAGGTATCCATTACCCTCAAGGTCTCTCCTTAGTCCATTGTATAGTTAGCTAGTCATTGCCTTGGCTAGGCTTTTTCATTAACCATGGAGTTTGACACAGGTTTTCATGGGTAATTGGCATCAAGTGTTTACCATTCAACGAGGCTCCCATGTCTTCCTTTTTTAATTTCTCCATCTTTACTTAGACCTTACGTACCAGACCAGTTCACACACGTAGTTCAGTTCATCAACGGATTTGGACACGTTCATTGGTTCTATTGTCACCCCCTTTCTCTTCCTTTTAAGGAAATTCAGATTAGACATCTCCACTCCCATATTCATGACCTCTTCACTTTAATTTCATGTTCTTTCTCTTCATTCAAAACTAGTTTTCTTTTTTGAACAAGCCTGCATCCCTCTTGGATATTTTACAGTATTCGTTTTTGTTCATGTCTAATTGACATTTGTCCTGGAAAAAACTTTTCAGTTTTCATCACATCTCCCATCAGTTTGAACGCAGGTAATTAATTAACTGATCAAGGTTTTCAAATTAAAGTTAATTAAGATTCTTAAATCAGATGGATTATTTTAAACTAAAGAGAAAAATGCCGTGTAAAATCAGGTACAAAATTAATGAACAGATCTTGGAGTTCGGGAAGATAAATTAAAATTATAAATCTTTCGATTCTTTATTTCATTCTTTTCTTTTCTCTCTACAAGTCAAGCCTTTGATTTTAAGTTTCTACGGGCACAAAGTTCTACCATGCAGAAACGATTGTTCTTTGATTGTTTTTTTTTTAGCTTATGTATCGATATGTTTGCAAGGAGGATTGCATGGGGTGTTCAATGGTTAGTTAATGTTAGAGATAGTAGAGAGGGAGAGGCGAGCTTAATTCCTGTAGTATATAGTTTGTAAGGAATAAATTTGACCACCAAAGCAAATATAAGGTACCAATTTGACCACCTCTTCCAAACAAATACAAGTATGGGGTCTTAATTCAGAGCAAATGCATGCTGCTATTTTATTAATTAACTATAAACTGTAAAAGATAAGGGGCTCACCTTATCCCTCTTCATGAGGCTACTGTTATCTACACATTACTCTCCTTTCTTTCTTTGAATTTCTTTAAATTATTTTTAAAAAAATTATTATTCAATATTAAATTTATTTTTTATTAAATTATCATACTTTCATGATATGGATCATAAATTTAACAGGTTAATCCGGTTGACTCAATTTTAATTTTCTTAATTGATTTTGTTTTTCAATTTCATTATTTAATATTGAATTGATTAGAAATTAAATTTCATGATTTATTTTATTTACTTTCTATTATGTTATTTCATCCTTATGACATGAGAATAATTCTTAATAGGTTAACTCGAGTTGACCCGAGTCGTTTTTTGTGTAATTTTTAATTGAATTTGTTTTTTTTCTCTTCTAATTTTATCATTTCACACTAGGTCGGTTAGTCACGAGTTTTGGCATTTGAACCCCGATTAAATCGGATTGTTTTTTTGTTTTCTTTCCAAGGGTGTATCGGTCTCATGACTCGAGTCCTTCAACGATGTTCCCGTCTCATGATCAAGATCGCAAGTTTAACGGGTTAACCCAAAATACTAAGTTATTTTTCTTTTTTTGATTGACTTGTTTTTCAATTTTATCATTTAATATCATGTTTGAGTTGAAATTAAGCTTCATGATTTGTTTTGGTTTGCTTCTTATTAGATTATCTCGACCTCATGACTCAATAGTAATGCTTAATGGGTTAATTCCAGTTGACTTGAATAATTATTTATGTCATTTTTTTAATTGAAAATTCTATATTTTTCATCGTTCAACATTTGTTCCGACAAAAATGATTGGAAATTGAGTTTCATAATTTGTTTTGATTTACTTTATATGAGATTATCTCAATCTCGTAACCAAAGTCGTGAATTTGACAAGTTAACCAAAGTTAAATCAATTTTTTTTCCTGAGGTTATCTCAGTCTGATAACTTGGGTCATGAGTTTAACAGATTGACTTGAGTTGTTTTTTACGTTCTTTTTTAATTGATTTATTTTTTTAATTACTTCCTTTAACATTGGGCTGATTGAGAATTGAGATTCATAATTTATTTTTATTTGTTTTTCATAGAGATGTTATCTCAGTTTTATAACTCGAGTCGTGAGTTTAACAGGTTAACTCGGGTCACTTTTTAATTGATTTTTTTTTCAATTTCATCATTTAACATTGGGTCGATTGAAAATCAGGTTTTATAATTCATTTTTGATTGGCTTTATATGAGGTTATCATAGTCTCATTACCTGGGTAGCGGATTTGACATGTTGACCCAAGTCAATCTAACATGTTATTTTAATATTAAAGAAAAATATCATCTTGAAATTTTTTTAGTCAAACAATATTTTACAGGTTGTATGAGTTATTTTTGATCTTGTAAAGTCAATTAAGTGATATCGATCAATTCTTATATGATTTGAATTTTTTTATTAAAAAAATTAATAATATCTAAATATTTTTATTATATTAAAAAAGAATTTAAATTAATTGGCAATATAGTGTGATAGAAGAACCTAGTATATACTAGGAGACCTCGATTAATGGAGGCGCTCATGATGTTGGAGAAACAAAAGAGAGACTTGTATATATTTTGAGTGTGATTCTCTCTTGAATCCCAATTTCATAGGAGTGAAAGGCTAACATTACACCAAGAGAATTTAATA
>Ga0325410_1009503_pt1 | contig 10371 bp, 2 predicted proteins | sample PopdelMetagenome_16_FD_206182 | JGI IMG/M metagenome (GOLD analysis project Ga0325410, IMG submission 206182) | Populus deltoides microbial communities from Bellville, Georgia, United States - Xylem-PdIQD-R3 | ecosystem: Host-associated > Plants > Phyllosphere > Stem > Wood/Secondary xylem...
CTTCGACTAAGAACTGTTGAGTTCTCAACCAAATTAACACTTGCTTGCACTGATCGACACTACATTAGCACACATTCTATCAGATCAGGACATTTTGAAGTAGAGAAAGGTAGGAAAAAATATTTGCTAAGTAAATTTAAAGCAAGGTATTATTTTAGACCACAAGGCTAAAAATAAACTGACACAATTTATAATAAAAAAAAGATTACAGATATCAAAACTCTGATGATAAAACTACCAGTATTGTTGAAAAGATATCGACGAGACGAGACGAATACAACAACACCAAAAAAAATCATTGTCCAAATATGTCGGGGCTCATGCGCCTTCAAACGACTCATGTGGCACACTCCAGTCACTGTTGATAACCTTTTTTAATGTTATTAGATTCGTCTCGTTGAGATTTTTTTAATCATATTGATTATATCATTATTAGAATTTAAGTGTATCTCCAAATTTTTTTTTTCTCCCCCTGTAATTTGTATGTCTATTTTGAAAAATTGCAGACATATTTTGCTACATTCTATGCAAACAAAATTCTTCGGGATCTCTCTAAAGGCAATATAGATTTGCGTTAATGATAAAGATGCAATTCATTAACACACTACTGAAAAATTTTCGGAAATTTTAGAGATTTTTATTGGAAAAAAATGACTCATCCAAAAGTCCCATACATTTGGGCTGGATGAGATTTACTCAATTCTTTTCTCCTCTCCGATTGACATGGAACTAGAATTATGATGATCGTAGTCTATATTTAATTCGGCTTTTAAAATTCATCTATCGATCAAAATTCTTTAAAAAATCATTTAAATTATTTGAAACTTTTTTATTATTTCACTAAAAGAGAAAACAAATTGATTTTTGAGATGAATAGATATTTCTTGTGCCAGCCCAATGTCTATGCACCAAGCTTTTAGATTAGTGGAGTTTAGAATAGATTTATAAAGTGTTTGGAAACGTGAGTTAATTTTTATTTTTTAAAAAAATATTTTTATATATATTTTTAATTGTTTTGATGTGTTGATTTTAAAAATAAAAAAAATTATTTTAATATATTTCAGAATAAAAAATACTACAACCACAACCATACTCTCAAACAGGATTAGCTACGTTTTAAAGTAAGCAACAATCTTGGTTTAATGGCTATAAAATTAATGACTTAATCTGTTTTATATATTGAGATATTTATATGCACCGAGCCTTTAGATTAGTGGAGTCTAGAAGAGACTTAACAGCCACATTTTAAAGCAAGCTACAATCTTAGTTTAATGGCTATAAAGTTAATCTGTTTTATAAATTGAGATATTTAATTAAACTATTTTTATATTCTTAATTTATTTAATTTTATTCTTTAATATAAGTTAAGTTTCTAATATATTATTTTAGCATTTTTTAAATCTCAACAGATAAAATTAAATTAAAAATTAAATACAAGGTAAGGAAGGATTTGCGAGAGTTTTAAAGTTAAATATATAGAATTAAAGGGATTGCAGACGATGATCATTAAAGAATTACAAAAGTTAAGAAGATAAATAAATAAATAAATAAAGGGTAAAAAGGAACTAATCTCTATGTCCGGTTGGAGAGTCGGAAATTGGAGACAAAGTTTGGGCAATGGTGTTGGTGGGGCCCACTAAATGACAATAATGCCCATGTTCCGAATGAATTATTGGTTTCTCCAGCTTCCTGATTGTGATTGGTGTACAAACGTTTTTCTTTTTAATTTTTTATTCCTTTTAGAGATTTTAAATTAATATTTTTTATTATTTTGATGTTTGAATATAAAAAAATTATTTTTAAATAAAAATTATTTTTAAATAAAAAATATTTTAAAAAACAATTTATATCTGACTCTCAAAATAGACTTGTTATCTTTGTAAATGCGTGGCGGGTAAATCTTGAGCAATAATAATAATAATAATAATAATAATTAGTTTTCTCTGACGCTAAAGAAAACACTTGAAGAGAAAAGAAAGCAAGAAAAAAAATGCGATGCAAAGTATATAAAAATTGTTCAAAAAATATATAAAATTCACTATTCATTTCTCTTTTCCTTTTTTCTTATTATGAGATTTTTTTAGCAATAAACACGCATCTTTTTGAATATTTCTGAGCTATATACGTAAAATAAATCTATACGAATAAATTAATTTAATTGCCACGTTCATACAAATCATTTTGAAAAATCTTTTTTACATATTAACTGATTTCTTTTTATTATTTTCATGGCTCTGCTATTATCACCAACCGTTTATTAAAATATGAAACTATTATTGTGTATCTTTAATGATATCAATTATTATCTATATGACCGAGAACTAACCATTTGGAACTAAACGACTTCGTTTCGCATGGGATAAGACAAACAGTAGAATGAAAAGAACCGATGAGAAGCACCACTAATGCTAGGCAGTTTTTAGAGATCCACTGAACCAAATGACTGGTTCGATCACCTTTTATTTTTATACGTTTATTTTACAAAAACATATAAATAATACTACAAATGAATTTTTAAAGCTTAATACGCTAAAAAATAAAATAAAATAGAATAAAATGGAGTCCATTTCTATGCATTTGTGAAATGATTTAAAAATAATTAATATATTGTCGATAAACAACTGATTTGACTCACGAAACCAACGATCTAAACAATTTCCAATTCGATCATGATAACTATGATTGTAACTATTGTTATAATTGTCGTTGTCCGAACCTTATTTGATGGAAAAACAATCACGACATTAATTGGCACATCCACCACAGGGTGTGGTGTGCCCACGAAATATAAATGCTTTACTAGCTATTTGACTCTTTTGTTCTGGGGTTCGTTGGGTGGTTTTTTTTAATCATAAAAAATAAACATGACAGCGTTTTATACGTGTTTCTGTATAAAAATCAATATTAAATTTAAAAATTTATACAAGCATTTAATTAAATAATTTAAGAATTATTAGTGCAATTGAAATAAATTAATAAGCTTTATTTTTAATTAATCAAAGTTAATTAGTCAAACTCGTATTCCACTTTTAAAAATTTATACCAAGTTCACCAAGATTTTTTTAAAATTAATTTTATATTCATTAATAATTGATTTTAGATATTTTAATATTTCATATTATAGTACTCATATTAAACAATATTTTTCAACAAAATCTTAAACCTAAAAATGAAAGTATTCCACTTTTAATTATGTGTTGAATGTGCCTAATAATTATAATTATGTCTTTTATATATATATATAAATATATATATATCATGAACACATTTCTGGAGGCGATTTATGAATAGACGGCAACTCTCAAGAGTTAAAATACGAGGAAGAGTCTGTTAACTCGAGATTCCTAGCTAATTACCCAGTATTTACATGTGGGTTGAGAAACACAAATGATAGAAGAAATGTCTTTTCTTTCTAGATGACTTCTTACCACTTGACTATTGTCAGCTGAGCTACTAGCTCATCTTTTAATAATTATATCTATAAGTGAATTTTTTTAATGCATTCTTGAAACTTCATTTAATAATTTAATTTTTTAATTTAAATTGATGATTAATATGCTTTGACATCTCAAACCACATCATTTTAGGTGTTGTTATTTTGTGACTTTGTGTCAATATGAGTAAAAAAAAGCTTATCCAAGGATAAATCTACCTCCAAAACCATAAAAATAATGTTTTGTTGCTTTGTATTGATCAAATTGAAGGAAAGTCAACTGCAAGGAGAATTAATAGGAATGTTTTTAGTGCTATAATGTTAAAAGAAGAAGAAGAAGAAAAAGGGGGGAAAGAAAACGTATTAAGCTTGTAGTATTGGGTGGCCTGACATCAGAAAACACATAGGATTGGTGGCATTAATAAATGCCAAACAGTCACAAAAGTGAAAAGATGTTTGTTGGCTGTCCATGCTCCACTCGGCCCTCACTCACTCACTCACTCACTCACTATGCACGTCTTGTTTAGGTTCATTCTCTACCACTATTTCTAATGCCATCCTTCTCCACTATATATTGCATGCATCCCTCAGGGTTCATTCCTTACACTTTTCTTTTTTAATTACTATCAATTTAATCTTCCTCAACTTCTAGAACATGCCATCATTGCCACTGAAATTTGGACAACACATGAAAGACCGCGATATTATTGCAAGATAGATTTTGTGTATATATATATATATATATATATATATATATATATATATATATATATTGTGAAGAGTTGCCATGAAATTTGTCCACCGCGTGGCAATCTCTTAAAATAGTATGTGTTAAATAATATTTACTTAATTTATCATAAATATTTTGAAAAACTATAACTATTCTGTTAGAGAATAATATAAATTATATTTTGGGACCTCACCTAACAATTTAAACTATTGAATTGATATGGTTCTTACATATTCTTGTATAATAGACAAGTACAAAAGATAAGTAATTAAAGAAAAGAATAATTATAAAGTAAGTAATGCTACTTAAAGATGATGGCTCGAGAGATTAGGTATTCTTGTTGTCTAGGGCAACATAAAATTATTAGTCAATTTTTTTAACAACTAATAATTACACCATGAGGATCATGAATAAGAACATGCTAAAAAAATATTTTTCATTAAATTATTAAAATGATCTAGAGGTGTAAGGATTCAGTAACAATTTAGCCTTTAAAATAATCTTACGATACCCAAGAGACCAAGCAAGCTCTAATCCACCTGATTATTTTAGAGTCAGATTCTTTGTTGGTGGTGAATCTTATTGAAAAGAAAGATGATAAAGTGAATGCTAATTATGCTATGATTTCTAGAGCTCGATATTTGTTCTACAGGAATTGAGAGGTGAAAGTAAAACACATTTATAGGAAAGTTAATGTTGTAGTAGATTGGTTGGCTAATTTCAGGATGAGGAGGAATTTGTTGTCTAAAGATGACTAAGTAGTTCATGATCATCTGTTGCGATGTCGCGGTCGCACAAATTAATTACCCTAACTTCAAACACAACATACAAGATAGTATAGAGCAAGTAAGGGGCCGATCCCACGGGGAAGATTCAAGTCAGATTTTTATGCTAGATGATATGCAATTTAGGGGGGGTTTGGACATTATTTAGGCTAAAGCAAAAGAAAACAGAAAACTATCAAACAAAATTTAATAAAATCAGAAAATTATCAAGAGAACAAACCTTAGTCGCAAACACACATCCTCTTACAGAAATCAGAACTGATCATGTAAACGAAATATCAATTTATATTTTGAATATTTATCTCTTCTTAACATTGGTTAGTTAATGGATCCGCCGTGTAACTAACCTTAACCATCAAACAATTATAGTGTCCGTATTAGTAATTTAATTCAATGGCAGCCTTAAGAACTAGATAAGTTGATTAATCAAGAAAACATAACTGTCTGTAGTCTATGTTTGATTTGATTGAATGTTCTCCCTAAGATTAATAGCGTAGATCCGCCACAATTATTAAACTCAGTTGTTTCACAAGTTCATATACCACAACTCTGGTTTTGATATCAAACTTAACAATAGATTGTCTACAATAATAACTTAGAGTCCGCTCTAGCAATTAAAATAAACAATCATAGGAAAAATAAACATAGGAGAACAAACATATTCATCATATAAACTAAAAAAAAAGGTAAAATAAATCTCACAGTTCTTAAAATCCGAAGGTTTCCGTGCCCTTGTAACCAAGAAAAAGTATTTAACCTTGCATGTTTGTTGAACAACTAATCAAAAAGAAAGAAGAATGCATAATTTCGAGTTTCTTGGAGGAGGGGGGCGTTCTTCTCCTCTTGGCTGGTTGCCCCCTTCTCTTCTCTCATTCTTTTTATATCCTAGGAAAACCCTTAAGTAGATTGTTTACATTTAAGTACTTCAATAACTATTTTTAAAAAAAAAGAGAAATAGCCTTGCATGAAATCTTCAAGCTTTGACTTAGAGAACTAAATTGCTGAAATAAAATTTTGCATATCTGTTTAGATGCTTCAGAACGTAATTTGGACTCGTTTCTTCACGAAACCTGTTTGCTGGCAGAATTCAGTTGTCATCTTTGAAAAATCATATCTCCCTCATATGATATCGTTTTTGGCTGAAATTTGGAGAGTTTATAGGAATTTGAGTCAGAAATCTAAAAAAATTGAGTTTTCATTAATTGAACTTCTGTAGCTCCAGATATTCAAGTCGGAATGGCTGAAGGTCAACACTGGCAGATTGCGAGATTTGACTTTGAAGGCTGCGATTTTCATGCTCTTTCTTATTTTATTTTCTTGCCTTATATTTCCAAAAATGTATGAATGTTAGATTTTTAATTCCACTAGAATCACTTCATTTCAACCTCTAGAGCTCACGCTCTGCATAAAACATCAACTAAAGGTCAAATCTGTCAATTATCTCCAATTTACTCATTTTTGCATCTTTCATCCAAAAGTGCCTTCAAAACATAAAATAAAGAATATCAAGGCATTTTATATATAAAACATTGGCAAAACACCGGTTAAATATGAGTGAAACTATCGAATGATATGGTTGCATCACCACCTTGGGGGTCTTTATTTAATTTTTTATTATGACTTGATTAGTTCTGTAACTACTCGTCTAATTTAGTTTTTGAGCTTTAAGCCCCACTTTTCACCAAAAGAAAACAATGTAGCCTTTGATATATACCCAACAAACATATGCAATTCTCTCAATATAAGATATATCTAACTAAGATATATTTTAAATTAAAAAAAAACTATAATAAATCACATTAAAGATATGTTTCTATTCTATCAATGATTTGACCAGCTTAATATATATCATAATATTAAGTTAGTTTTTTATATATAAATTATAATTGATGAAGTCATGAAAAACTTTAAATAGAGTCTTGACTATATTTGTCTGTCTGGTACATTGATGATTGACTTGTATAATAAACGTCTTATCATGATAGAGGACCCCCAAATGCTTAAGTTAATAAATGTAAGAGGGGTCAAATGTAGATGTGAGAAGAGCTAATATGTGTCAGGGAGAACAATGTTGTATGTGGAACAAAAGCATAATGAAGTCCATTGAACTTGCTTAAGCCTATTTTCTTACACAGTGACCTATGGTATTTATAAATATCAGATGTCATATAAGTTTACCTAGTGGAGTGGAAAAAATGATGGAGAATATCTGATTTTTTAAAAAAATTAAATCAATGATTGTTGTGTCACGTTTGCCATTAGATGATAGGTTGGTCCCTGAGAGTAAGTCATTGATGTAAAGCATGTCTAAGCCAAGAGATTTAGTTCAAAGTTAGGCTTAGATATAATCATTGGTGAGAAAGTTGGCCTAAGACAGTTTGATTGAAAAGGATAGTTATTAGTAAGAGAGGGTGGTCATTGCAAATGTAGGTTAGGTGCAGAGTTTGGTTGGGTTAAATTTTTTTTTCATTCTCTTTATTTTTTCCACCTTTGGTTGGGTTTAAAATAAGAGTCGGTTAGGCTTGGCTTAAAAAGGGTTTTGTTGGAGATGAGAGGGTTGAATTGGGCTTGGAGAATAGAGGGTTGGGTTGGGCTAAAAAGGAAAGGGTTAGGTTGGGTCCAAAATTAGGCTTGGTTGTGATAAAATTCAAGACTAAATTAAAGAATTATTAGAGAATAAATTATCAAAGTGAAAAAAAAGAAAAAAAATATTTGGGGTGTGTAACACACGCAACAACATATGAAATGAGGTCGTTGTGTGCAACGAGATACGAGCTTCTATGATAGTATTTTTTTAGTGTTGTCTGGATCATCTTATTGGCAGCTTCATGATAGCGTGGTGTGTACATACGATGAACGCACGATGGTGCTTCGACGATGCATTCTTTCCACCTTTCATTTTCCTCATTTTTTTTCTTATTGCCTTACTTTTTATGAATATTTTTTTCTCTTCTTCCCTACTGAAGCCAACTTTCTTTTTCGTTTTGATGTGTAAGCCTTAGTTAGGCTAAGAGAGGGTTCGATTGGACCTAAAGTTGGGCTCGATTGGGCCTGATCTTCATAGCTTTGGTTGGATAAATTTGAGAGGATTTGGTTGAGCCTTTCAGGCTACCCATTTCTCTTCCCTCTTTCTCTCCTCCTATAGCCTTCTTTCTTTCCTTGTTTAGGCCTTGATTAGACTATTAGCAAACAACCTTGATTGGGCTTTTTAGAGGGGCTTGATTGGGTCATGTTAAGTGTTTTTTAGTGCATCATCATTTTTCCCCTCAACTATTTTAAACTATCATATTTGAAAGACTTAATTATTAGAAATAACGGGAACTTATACATGTCATGTTACCAAACTTGTTTATCCCTTTAGTATAAAGGTCTTATACATGTCATGTTACTGGACTTATCTATCCCTAATGTATAACTTGTTAAGAAGTGTCTCAAATGTAAGAATTGGTAAGAAAAGCAATATAGTAATAATATAATAAGAAGAATAAAAGAGTAAATACTATAGCTTGTGTATGATTTCAAGAATGGATTTAGAGGGAAATGTCCTATGAGTAGTCACAAAAACCTAAAGAAAGATCCTTGATCCTTTTGGAGATAAGTGATCACAGAGACATAGAGATAAGTGACCATGAAGACCTGTAGAAGGATACCCGATCCTTTTAAGTTAAGTGGTCATGGAAAAATGGAGATAAATGGTAACAAAAGACCTAGAAAATGATCCCTGATTCTTTTGAGATAAACAATGACTAAGATTTGAAGAATTTAATTAAGAACTTGATTTTTTTTTACATGAAGATTTTATTGGAAATATAGAGACCTGTTTGGAGACATGGAGAAACATTAGAAGTTTTACTCAAAAAAATTAAATATAATAGAGATATGATTTTTGAAAATTATTTGATTTTGGAACATTTCCCTGTATGCTTGTTAATTTTAAATTTATGTTTACCCATGTAATGTTTTCATATTAGCCCATCACTACAAAATAGTGTCTTTTGTGATTGAAAATTCGCTCACAAAAAGAAAGTGCAGTCATAAAATTATTATGGCGGCTTTGTAACGGAAGAATTTTAAGAGCTACAAATATGCCATGATTTAGTTTTGTGACTAATTTTGGTCAGAAAATTATTTTATTATTTAAAAAAATCACAAATAAAAATTTTTGTTTGGAGAGAATTAATATCTTGGCAGGAATGTGTGGGAAAATTGCAGTTGCAAATTGTCACAAAAATAACAAAATAAAAAGTGTCAAGATTTTGTTTAGAATAAAAAATTAATCCTTATAAATAAAAAGTAATTGAGTATTAATGATAGTAATAATCATCATGATTTCTTAAATAATTATTCTTCCAAAATAATTAATAATAATCATCATCATCATTTTTAAGTAATTACCACTAATATTAATTGTCACCATCATCATTTATTTTACTTCTTGGAGAGTAACACCATCATCATCTTTAATTTAAATAGTAAAATAAGAATTTTAAATTACTTCTTAATTGATGCATGCTTTTTTACAAGAAACTTAAATGATAATTTAGATAAAATATGATAGAATAAAATGAGAAGTAACACTATTCAGAATGAAAGTGAAATATAGTGTAAAAGAGAGAGGACAAGAGAATGAGTTGAATTCTAAAGAGATTTGAGTCAAAGTCACTAAACAAAGGTGGATGAAGCGAAAATGCATTTGAGTGGGGACGGAGAGAAAAGAATGATGGAGAGAATGAGCGAAGTAGAGAGTAGGAGTTTACAAGGAGCGTGGCGTGTGATGTCAAATGGCTTTAAAGCCATATAGTAGGTCTTGAGTTTGAGTTAGGACATGTATATTTTGTAAAAATCTGGGATAGCTGGGGTTTTAACCATTCATCTGGGCTCATAAAATATACTTTTTAAAAAGTGAATTTCCTCGAATAAAAAAAAAAAGGTAAAGAGTGGGAGTGCGACATAAATGTAAGAAAAAAAAAAGAGAGAGGGGTAAATTTGAAAAAAGAGGGAATTTTATTTTTTGAAAAGAACTTAAATGTTTGTGACGGCACATAATTTGACCATAAATATTTCACATCCTTTTTTCCGTATCAATAATTCTAAGCCCTATTTGGTAATGCGTTGTAGATGGAAGATGGGTAAATTTTGATTTTTTTGAATTTAAAATTAATTTTTTTATGTTTTTTCCTGGGTTGATATTGAAATTAATTTATAAAAATAAAAAATATTATTTTAATATATTTTTAAATAAAAATCACTTTAAAATATAATTATTACCACGTTATTAATCACCTCACCATATCCGGGTAGTTGTGAACACTATTGTCTTTGCTTTTACAAGTAAATGAAACTCAACTCAACTCAGTGGCCAACAAAAATGTGTCTCGCTGTTAACAGGAGCACGGAAGCACCTGGGATAGTATGCACATCAA
>Ga0325410_1009507_pt1 | contig 10368 bp, 9 predicted proteins | sample PopdelMetagenome_16_FD_206182 | JGI IMG/M metagenome (GOLD analysis project Ga0325410, IMG submission 206182) | Populus deltoides microbial communities from Bellville, Georgia, United States - Xylem-PdIQD-R3 | ecosystem: Host-associated > Plants > Phyllosphere > Stem > Wood/Secondary xylem...
CTTCTTTATTATTATTATTATTATTATTATTATTATTATTATTATTACTATTATTGTTGTTGTTATTGTGTTGCTGTTAACTATAATTTATACAATTAACCTCTCTGTGGTTCGACCCCGGTCTTGCCAGGTTATTTATTACTTCGACACTCCTGCACTTGGGAGAAGACATCAATCTTTTGGTCGTGTCATTTACCAAAATTAAATAGAAACCGACTAACCACACTGATTGCATAAGTTATATCCAACCTCATGCAAACTATGACATATATAAAGCGACCAACTGAGGATTTATAAGGAGCCTTTTTCATCTCATTTCTTTCTTCATCACTTAAAGGACACCGCTTAGAACTTAGCTTAAAATGGCTTGCAAATGGAGAACGAATAGGTTTGGACATGCTCATGTTAAATCTCTCAATTACCTTTTAAAGATATCTCACCTAAGATAGCCAAAGTTTCTCATTCTTCTTGTCACATGTAATCTTCATACCAAGAATCTATTTTGTCGGTCCTAAGTCTTTCATTGCAAAAGACTTGTTTGGCTCTCTTTTCAAACTTTGAATCTTCTTAGCATCATGTCCAACAATCATCATATATCATCCACATATAACAAGATAATAATAAAGTTTCCATCTAGAAACCTTTTTATAAATACACAATGATCAGAAAAGGTTTTATCATAAGCGTGCTCTACCATGAAAGAATTAAACTTGTTGTACCATTGCCTTAGAGATTGCTTTAACCCATACAAACTTTTTCATAGCTTGTAAACTAACTAGTCTTTTCCTTTTACTTCAAACCCTTAAAGTTGCTCCATTTCCTTATCTAAGACACCATTGAGAAAAGCAGTTTTCACATCATGTTGTTCAACTTAAAGATTCAAACTAATAGTTAAACCAAGCACAACTTGGATTGTAGATATTTTGATCATAGGTGAAAAGATTTCTTAAAAATTAATACCCTTCTTCTGACCAAAACCTTTCACATCAAATTTTTCCTTGTTCTTTGGCTGTGAGAAATTTTCATCAATTTTTAACCTTAATACCCATTTGTTCTTGAGTTCTCTCTTGCTCTTAGGAAGCTTTACTAACTCAAAAGTATGGTTTTCATGTAAGGTTTTCATCTCTTCTTGCATTGCCTTCAACCACTCACCCTTTTTTCTCATATGACATAGCTTTATCAAAGCATTCTAGCTCTTCCCCATCAGTTACCAATACATAATCATGATGGGAATAATTGTTGGAAGGTTAGCGAGGTCTAGTTGACCTTCTCAACTCTAGCTGATCTGGAGCTTCTTGAATAACCTGTTTAAGAATAACACCACCACCACCACCACCATCATCATTAGTTGGCTTAGGATCATCAACTAATGGCTCAATAGGCAAACCAACATCATTACCATTTTGCAAATTCCCCCATGATTAAAAGGCATTAATGGTAACTATAGAGTGGGTCTTAGATACGAATTAGTATGAATAAAAATAGTAAAATCTATTTTTTTTATTTTTGTTCAAAGTCTTCAATGGTTTAATCTTCAAAGAAGACAACATCTCTACTTGTATCAATTTTCTTCTCTTTTAGATCCCATAACCTGTAGTCAAACTCATCATCTTCTGAACCCAATAAAGCATATTATTTTGTCTTGTTGTCAAGCTTAGACTTTTATCTTTAGGAATATATACAAATGCCATATAACCAAATAATCTCAAGTGTGTCTAAGAAACATTCTTTCCTTTCTATACTCTCTTTGAAATATTAATATCAAGAGGAACTAATAGAGAAAGGTTAATCATGGCAATTATAGTCTCCATGCCTCACCCTAAAAGGGCGTAGGCATCTTTTCATTAGAGAGCATACATCTAATTCTTTCAACAATGGTTCTATTCATTCTCTTAACCGCTATATTCTATTTAGAATTCTTAGAAACTATTTTCTCCAACTTAATACCATGTTCCTTGAAGTACTTCTGAAAAGGACCCCTGTATTCACCACCATTTCAACTCGAATACATTTAAGTTTTTTACCAGTTTCTCTTTCAACTCTGGTATAGAAATCTTTGAAGACATCAATCACCTAATCTTTGGATTTCAAACAAGCCAATTTTTCCTGGAATGATCATTAATAAAACTAACAAAGTATAATGTACCTCTGAAAGACTTACCAGTCATAGAATAAACATCAATATGAAGCAAGTCAAGAACATGTGTTTTTTTTATATGAAGGTGATCTTTAAAATGTAACTCTATGTTGTTTACCAGCTAAAAAATAAGTGCAAGTGTTCAAGCACATACCTTTTAAAAGAAGGTAGTTCTTCTTGGCAAGGATGTGAAGACCTTTCTCACTTAAGTGTTTAAGCTAGTTATTCCATAAATCAGTGGAAGAATCTTCAATTACATTCACCTCCCTTTTAATCGCCTTGGGTTATGACATGTAGAGACCCATCTTCTTCCCTTTAACAATAATTAAAGAGCTTCTATTTACCATTTCCAAAGTGACTATGATAGTCTTCATCATCAATTGTACTTATAAAGATCAAGTGTAGGCATATATGAGTCATTTGCCTCACATCTTTGAGTAACAACTTGTACCTAGTATTGATTTCTAACCAAATATCTCCAATGCCCACAACACCAACCATCCCTTGGTTTCCCATCCTAACTTGACCAAAGTTGTTGTAACCCAATTTTGACCCACTTATTTTTAATTTAATTTTAAAGAGGGTAAATCTTGAAATTTAAAAGATTAGGGGCTTGAATGCAAAAATTCAAAACTTTAGGGACCAAATTGGAGAAACAGACCACCCACAAATCCGGTGTCATTTTGTCCCTCTCATGCTTCGTCTTCTTCCTCTAAAACCAGAGGAAGCTACCTACGATGAAGAAACGTTAATGATCAAACCACCCGGCACCTTGAAGTGGTCACGACTTCCATCACCAACTTCTTAGTCAATTTTCGTGTCCTTCGCTGCCAAGACATGCCAACAACGTCAAGGAAACCATCACCAACAACCCAGTTATGGTAGGACTGTTGGCGTCCCTATTCGTTCAAAACACAAACTCCTTAAACTTCATCCTTATTAGGGGAAGATAAGGAGCAAGAAGAGTGCCTATAAAGACCAAGAGAATTCACAAAATCGAGGGAGGACGAATAGGGAAAAAGAGTGGAAGGCATAAAATACAGAAAGCAAAACCCAGCTTTGTCTTTGTCTCCGGATTTAAGTAGAATAGGCAAACTAAAAAGAACAAGAAATTAGAGGGGAGTGGGTTTGAAAATAAAAGGGAGGAGAAGGACGTTCTTCATCCGGAGCTAAAATCATCACCCCGTCTGCTTCCCCATCGCTATCTTCACCCAGGTAAGCTCTCTTCCTCAAACTCTGCAAATTTGATTCCTTAGAATGCTGTTCAAAACAGTGCGAAGGTAAATTAATTATCTTCACACTGTGTAGGGGCACGCATGAACCAGTTCACGCGTGCCTGCTGTTTGGCCTATTTATTGGTCTGAGCCAATAACCGGGCTGGGCCGCCTGGGTCCAGCCCAGTCCATGTTGGCTGGGCTAGACCCAACCCCCCCAAAAAAAGAAAAAAACAAAAGAGAGTGGGCTGAATCTGGGCTTTAGGCCCAGCCGGCCCAAATTATGTTTATTAAGGTTGTGTTTGGCAAAAACACACCCTTATGCCTTGGCCATAAGTTTTATGCTTATTTTAGTTTGATATTTGGCCAAACGAGCTCCTTTTCGATATTAGAAAATTCCAAAAATATTTGGGGATCTTTGTTGATTTATGTGTGGGCCCCTTGCACTTTGATTTATTTTTTTTCTTTGTATTTTGTATTTTTTTTAAGTTATGTGCTCAATCTGTGGCCTATTATTATTAAATGTAAATCTGTCGTGCAATGTTTTTTTTATTTACATCTAAAAAAGGCAAATAATAATAAAGGATAAACAAGAAAAAAATGAAATAGAAAATTTCTTCTTCAAATTCATTTTTTGCGAAAATATTCACTGATGCTACAGTCAAGAGTATCGTATTTTTTGGATTTGTGCGATATCTACCAACACTAGAGTTGGAAACATTCGTAGGAATTGTTCATTGATGCCAGAGTTAGGAACATGAGAAGAAGAATAAAAAAAGAGAAAAAGGAGAACAAATTCTTAAGCAATTTTAGACAAAACCAGCAATGCAGCCTGCCTTAGGTAGGACGTTTAGGGGTGATAATATCTTTCCTTTTGCGTAACCAGTCATGTACCATAGAATCTCTATTGACTAGTTAGGGTTCTTAGTGACCATAATACTAGATGACGACTCCTTGAACAAGACCTTTTCTCCTAAAAGAACAAGATGCCAAATATTTGTTCTTTTTTCCAATCGAGTGCTTTTTAATCGGTCGCCGCGATGTCCAGGTGTGACAAAAGTCACCAGTAGTTTAGGACGCGGATAAATCTCATCGGGGTGTAACATGGTAAGAAGCAGCTGAATCTACAACCTAAGTGGTATCTTGACATGTAAGATTAACATAACCATCATCATAAAGAATGGACATATCAATATCGAATGCAACTATAACAATATGATTATCTTCATTCTTGTCTTCACCTTTACCCTTTTTATCTCTCTTACACTTTCTGTAATCTTTTTGAATATGCTAACGCTTGTCACAATAATAACACTTAATTGCCTTCCTTTAATGAGATCTCCCTCTAAGCTTTCCTTTGTCTTTTCTATTTACTTTGACTTCTCTCTAGGCTTTCTCTAACAATTGTATAAAACTCAAAAGTGCTTGTCTTTTTCCTCCTTTTTTGTTTTTGAGAATCCATCATTCACTTTCTTGAAAATGATCTTTCCATTCTGGGCAGAATTGATAAGTGACCAACTATCTATTAATAAACACAATAGGATTAGTGTCTACATCTCATCAGCTAACTCAAGATTCATCAACGACGGCTGATTCAGGAACCTTTTGAATTCATTTATAAGTACTGAAGCATCTTCACCATCTTTGTACTTCAAATTCACAAGGTCTCTAATTACAAAACCTTGTTTTGTGCACTCTTGTTAGCAAAGGTTTCTTCCAACATTGATTAGTACTTAAAAGTGTATTTTTATCAAGGTTTTATATCATCATTTTGCACTTAAAGTATCAATAACTCCTTAACTAGAGCATGTTTTATAATATCATGTATAATACTATAAGATACCTCTAATTTATGGTAAATGTTCATCTTAAATATAGGCCTATCACATAAATGAAGGGATTGATTGATGAGTTTAACTACTGAAATTGAGAAGACAAAGAGAGGGCTAAGCATAGAAAAGAGATGTTAGTTCAATCCAAACTGGAACACTATTCATTCATTAGGTCATATCTAGAGCTGTAGATCTTGGATTTCAATTTGGTTTATATGGCTAGAAAGCTAAGACACAGGCCTAAAACATTCAAGAAGAGTCCAAGACTCAATTCTGCTGTTTGGAAGTCCAAATCTTAGCATCAAAAGAGAAGTTTGAATCTGTCCTATAGCCCAAACACTATTCAATGTTCAGCCCATATCTCAAGTTCTAGAAGTCCAAATGCACCGATTCTTTATTTGTTGAAAAGCTGAGATAATTTCCTAGAACTTTCATGAAGACAATCTGTTCAAATTCTAATGTTAGTAATGACGTTTTGTTCAGACAAAAAGATAAGGATTGTCACTAAGTCAAGATGTGGCCACCCACTCAACAATTAGTCATCAAATCAATAGTTTCAAATTTTGCCTTATAAAAGGAGGCATTTGCCATGCATTTAGGCATCTTGGTTTTCAGATCAAGATCATGTTCTTGCTCTCTCTCTTTATATTTTTGTAATGCTTAAGTTTTGTTTATATTAATCTCTTGTTTATGCTTTTCATTTCCTTTCCTTTGCTTAGTTAACTTATATCTTATTTATGTTCTTATCTTATTTATTTATGTTTCTCTCTTTCATTATGTTTAGCTAAGTTTACTATGTTAAGGTGAAAAGGTTACACTAATGGTGTAAGAATAAGTATAGTATAAACTCAATAAGGACTTTAATGTTTGATACTAACATGTTTTGTATTTGTTATCTTATTCACTTTTAATACTTTGCTTGTTAAAGGGTTAATCTAGATTTATGTTGTATAACCCTTGATACAACAAATACTTGGCACTTTCATAGCCTAACCGTATGGTATAACCGACACCTGTGCTATGAAAGGAACTTGAATTGTTATTAACATAAGTTATAATCATGAATACCTGACAACATTTACAAGTATTAGCATTATTCGAATAAGATAATTAATGTAATCATGTTAACAATATCTGATTGGAACCTCCTTTATGTTGTATAACCCTTGATACAACAAATACTTGGCACTTTCATAGCCTAACCGTATGGTATAACCGACACCTGTGCTATGAAAGGAACTTGAATTGTTGTTAACATAAGTTATAATCATGAATACCTGACAACATTTACAAGTAATAGCATTATTCGAATAAGATAATTAATGTAATCATGTTAAGAATTTATAATCCGATTGGAATCTCCTTTGTGTGTGGTTTCCAATTGAGTAATAAAAAGAGTTTATACTATACTTGTTTGAAATACCATTAGTGGATCCTCTAACCTTGACAACTATTTTATCCTTGTTTAATCCTTATATCGATATCACATCTCAAATCTCTCTTCAACTCCTTTCTGTTATTATCTATTTTTTATTTATTGTTTATACAGTTAACCTCCATGTGGTTCGATCCCAGTCTTGCTGAGTTATTTATTACTTCGACACTCTTGTACTTGGGATAAGACATCAATCTTTTGGTCGTGTCAAGTTTTTGGTATCGTTGCCGGGGAGGTAAATTCTTGTATAAATTATAATATTTATTTTATTTTCTCTTTTCACTTCTCATTTTATCTAACTTTTGTTTCTTTTGTTTTGCTTTGTTTTGTTTCTTTTTTTTTTCTTCCTTTTATTCTCTTTCTACACCTGCATGAGAGTTTGGTCACGTATATTAAGTGGTAGACTTTGTAGGGTATCCTCATCATTTTCAGAAAATATGGCCGAAGAAGATAACCAGTCGCTTCATAATGAGAATAATAAGAATAACTGTGTTAGAACACTTAGAGACTACATGAATCCCATAAGAATAAGTGCACCCTCATGCATAGTTTCCCCCCTGATGCATCTCATTTTAATTTTAAGCCAGGCATTATTCAACTTTTACCTTCTTTTCATGGCTTAGATCTAGAAAATCTATACTTGCATCTGAGAGAATTTGAGGAGGTCTGTAATACCTATAATGACTTAAATTGTAGCATGAACACCATCAGATTAAAACTTTTTCCTTTTTCATTAAAAGATAAAGCTAAAACATGGCTACAAAATCTTAGATCAGGATCCATTCGTGCTTGGGATGAAATGCAACAACAATTTTTAAAGAAGTTTTTCCCTTTTCACAGATCAAACTCTTTTAAAAGATAAATCACCACTTTCACTCAAAAACCAGGAGAAACATTTTACCAATGTTGGGATAGGTATCGAGACTTGCTTAATACTTGCCCTCATCATGGTTTTGAAACGTGGAGATTGGTTTCATATTTTTATGAAGGGTTAACACCTAAAGATAGACAAATGGTGGAATTGATGTGCAATGGAACTTTTGAAGATAAAGACCCTAATGAAGCAATGGAGTACCTAGACTTGCTAGCTGAAATTGCTCAAAATTGGGACACTACAGGCACTTATGAAGCACCAAGTAAAACTCAACCTCATACATCTAGTGGAGGAATGTATAACCTTAGGGAAGATCATGACCTCCAAGCCAAGTTTGCATCTTTAGCTAGAAAAGTCAAGGCATCTTTCAAGGAATGCCTCCATGAACAAGCGCATGCTTTAAACAGTTTCTAAAGGCCCAATCACAACCCATACTCGCAAACATACAACCTTGGTTGGAGAAATCACATAAATTTTAGTTGGAAGAGTGATAACAATAATGCACAAACTTTATAACCACTGTTTCAAGCACACCATAATTTCCAAAATTCTCATGGATATGCACCTCCTTATATTCCCCCTCCTAGAAGAAATCTTGAGAAAACATTGCATGCATTCATTGAAAAGCAAGAGACAATCAACACTCAACTTGCTCAAAACATGATAGATTTTAAAGATACTCTTGCAAAGTTCACATCTACTCTCAATTTTCAAGAGAAAGGTAAGTTTCCATCTTAACCTTAGCAAAATCCCAAATGGCAATACAATGCAAATGCAAGTAATTCCGGAAGCCAACACATGGATCAAGTCAAATCAGTCATCACTCTTTGCAGTGGTAAGGTTATTGAAAAACCCACTCTTAAACCTTGTGAGAAAGATGATGAGTTAATCTCTGAGGTTAAGGAAGGGGTTAAAACTGAACATTGTAAAGAAAAGACTGATTCTCCATCAACACTTCCATTTCCTCATGCCATAACTAAACAAAGGAAAGTCAATCACAACTCTAAAATATTTGAAACTTTCAAGCAGGTAAGGATCAATATACCTTTGTTGGATGCTATTAAACAAGTACCTTTTTATGCTAAATTTTTAAAAGATCTGTGCACTGTGAAGAGAAAACTGAATGTGAAAAAAAAAAGCCTTTTTAGCCGAACAAGTAAGTACCATTCTTCAAAACAATAGTGCTTTGAAATATAAAGACCCTGGTTGCCCTACAATTTCATGCTTTATTGGAGAACATAAAATTGAAAAAGCTTTACTTGATCTTGGAGCTAGTGTGAATTTATTTCAATATTCAGTTTTTCAAAGTCTCAATCTAGGTGAGTTAAAACCAACTTCTGTAACTCTCTTGCTGATAGATCTGTAAAAGTGCTTAGAGGAATAGTTGAAGATGTGTTAGTACAAGTCAATAAATTCATTTATCCAGTGGATTTTATTGTCTTTGACACACAACCTGTTGAAGCATGTAATTCATTTCCTGTTATATTAGGACGTCATTTCTTGCAACTTCTAATGCATTGATTAATTATAGGAATGGACTGATGAAGCTATCTTTTGAAAACATGACATTGGAGATGAATATTTTTAACATTTGCAAGCAACCTGGAGATGATAATGATTTACAGAAAGTGGACTTTATTGACAAATTAGTTCATGATCAATTTCAAACCACTTCTAGTGAAACTGAGATTAATGAATCTGACTTGCAAATGGTTTCTTTTCAGGAAGAATCAAAGGCAAATAGTTAGAGACCAAAAATTGAGGAATTGCCACCACAATCAATTGAGTCCATACCTTCAAGTGTTCAACCACCAAAACTTGATTTGAAGTCGTTACCATTCAATCTCAAATACTCATTTTTGTGCATTTTCAGAGTTTGTTAATGAGCGATTTTAACTACCTTAGAGGCAGAACTGGGTTCTTCCCAACATATAGAACTTGTAGCCTCATGTTTTACCTTTCCAAAGCCACAAATTTCGCTTAAATCGGAGTTCTATAACTCTAGATATGTTAAAAATCTGAGGAGAGGTCAGATAGTAACAGTTCAAAAATGGACAGTAACAGTTGGACAGTAACAGTTCAAGCGTTTGTTAATGAGCGATTTTGACTACCTTAGAGGCAGAACTGGGTTCTTCCCAAAACATAGAACTTGTAGCCTCATGTCTTACCTTTCCAACGCCACAAATTTCACTTGAATCGGAGTTCTATAACTTCATATATAGTTAAAAATATAAGGAGAGATCAGACAGTAACAGTTCAAAAATGGACAGTAACAGTTGGATAGTAACAGTTCAAGCGTTTGTTAATGAGCGATTTTGACTACCTTAGAAGCAAAACTGGATTCTTCCCAAAACATAGAACTTGTAGCCTCATGTCTTACCTTTCCAACGCCATAAATTTCACTTTAATCGGAGTTCTATAACTCCAGATATAGTTAAAATCTAAGGAGAGGTCAGATAGTAACAGTTCAAAAATGGACAGTAACAGTTGGACAGTAACAGTTCAAGCATTTGTTAATGAGCGATTTTGACTACCTTAGAGGCAGAACTAGGTTCTTCCTGAAACATAGAACTTGTAGCCTCATGTCTTACCTTTCCAACGCCATAAATTTAGCTTAAATCGGAGTTCTATAACTCCAGATATAGTTAAATATCTGAGGAGAGGTCAGACAGTAACAGTTCAAAAATGGACAGTAACAGTCCAAGTGTTTGTTAATGAGCGATTTTGATTACCTTAGAGGCAGAACTGAGTTCTTCCCAAAACATAGAACTTGTAGCCTCATGTCTTACCTTTCCAACGCCATAAATTTTGCTTAAATCGGAGTTCTATAACTCCAGATATAGTTAAAAATCTGAGGAGAGGTCAGACAGTAACAG
>Ga0325410_1009511_pt1 | contig 10365 bp, 2 predicted proteins | sample PopdelMetagenome_16_FD_206182 | JGI IMG/M metagenome (GOLD analysis project Ga0325410, IMG submission 206182) | Populus deltoides microbial communities from Bellville, Georgia, United States - Xylem-PdIQD-R3 | ecosystem: Host-associated > Plants > Phyllosphere > Stem > Wood/Secondary xylem...
AGAGACTAATTAAGCCAATTAAGTATTTTTTGTTACTTCAAATGACTTCAACGCCAAATCGTTATGGAATAAGTTTTCTATTACTTTAAATGACTTCATCAACTTTGCAATTAAATACATACTTAATTGATCACCAATATTGATTTTATTATAATAAAAGTGGACGTATAATTGAAGTTAAGGTTTCACTTGTTAAATATATATAAAAAGTAATAAGAAACATCTCTTAAATATTTTAAAAGAATCTACTTATAATTTTGTCTAAACCTCCTATTCACCTTAAACCAATTCTAATTAAACTTTTTTTTATAGTAATTAATTGATTTATAAATAAAATAACCTTTTAGATAATAAAGGAAAGAAACATAATAAATTAAAAAAACTATAAAAAATTGGAAACATCAATCAAGACTTCATTTCTTGACAGCGATATAATAAGTCTCAGGTTTAATTTAGCTTCCTTTTGATGTATATTTGAGAGTATAGATGTAGTTGTTTTATAAAATATTTTTTATTTAAAAAAATATTAAAATAATATTTTTTTAAAAAAATATTTTTGATATTAACTCATATCTAAAAACATCAAAAAAATATTAATTTAAAATAAAAAATAAATAAAATAAATTTTAATTTTTTAAAAACATTTTTAAAATGCAAAAAGAAACTGTCACAATCATTATTTTTTAGATAGTCAAAAATCATTTAAAAAAAAACAATATAACTCGCAATGTCCCCTGCCAATACAGAAATATCCCATGATTTTCCGGGCCTTTTCAAGGTATACAAAGATGGCCGCATAGAGAGATATTGGAACATTGGTGTCGATACAGAAACGGGGGTCCAATCCAAAGATGTTGTGATCTCACCAGCGACCAACGTAAAGGCTCGTATTTTCCTCCCAAAAATCAACGGCCCAGCTAAAAAGCTCCCTCTCCTTGTCCAGTGTCCACTATCATGGTGAAGTGTCCAAATTTGAAGAAAAGGTGTGAGAAAGATTTAGGAGAGGACTGACAAAGAAAGCTCATATTCCTAATATTAGTTTCAATTATAATTGATATGCAAAATTTGTAATGAGAATAAAATATATATTTGTTCGTAGTTTTAATTTGTTATAATTGTTTAAATAATTTTCTCAAATTGAATGTTGTTTTATTTTTCATATAAATGTGTAAAAATAATTGGTTCATTATTTGTTTTAATCGAGACTTGTTTTACGAAGTACTGTAATAAGTTTTTTTCCTTAACACTACTGTGATAGGCATATTACCAACGAATTTACAGTCCGTCCCCATTAACCGCTCGGGCATTGATCCAGGAAGAAAAAATTCCAGACTTCTTAAGAATTCCCCATCAACTTTCTTTCGTAATACCCTATCCTCAGGGAAGGTCGAATCCCCGCTGCCTCCTTGAAAGAGAGATGTCTTGAACCACTAGATAATAGGGGCACATTTGCCCGATCCTCAACATATTATACTCATAGTATAAACAGTTTTTTGAAATTGTCAATAGAATGAATTTCTTAGATTTGTTATAAAAAAAAAGGCATAAAATTAAGAAAATTAGAGAGATGTAATTTTCAAAACTTCTCATAAAACAGCCAATTAAGTATTTTTTGTTACTTCAAAACAAAACTGTTGAGGTTTCTCAATTAAAATATCAATCTCATAAACATCCTTTTAGCCTTTATAAAGACTTAATTAATTGAAACTAATAATATTTTGTCATTCAAGACCGCCGTGGGAAAATATTCGCTCGATTGCCTTTTATCCATTTTATTTTATTTTCATAAAAACAATCTTCTCACGTAAAACTTTTTAAACTTAGAATTAAATATATATTCCTCGCACATTTATTTTGTCCCTTTAATAATATTTATATTAATTTAAATTTTTTTAAAAAATAATTAAGTACTTATTTGATTTTTTTAGATCTAGAAATATAATCTTTATATTAATTATATTCTAGTTGTTAATTTTTAAAATATATTTTAATCAAATCATACTTAATTAAATTATCCCAATTTAATTTCTATCTAAAGATTTTTAATGTGTATGAACTATTAAATTTCTAATATGTTGATCCAAAAATAAATTATAATTAAATAAAAATAAATTAATTTATGAATTTAATTTATTATCAATTCAATAATTGATTAATTTATATTTGAAAACAAGGTGTATCATCTATTAACGTATCTTGATTTTTTAAATATTACAAAAATCATTAGTAGTTCATTATGTTTTTTTAATTGAAAAATTAAAATTACCCCTCAATTGAAACCATTTTTATTGCATATCAAGGACATCAAAGTCATTACACTATACACACACGTTTTAGATCCTAATCAAATTAATATTGAAAGAGATGTCCAATTACAATTGGAAACCCGAAAATAATGTAAATGAGTTTTTTAAGGTTAAAATAATAAATACACACCTATTTTAGTTTGTGTGCGCAGTGAATTCCAAATCTGTTTTAGTTTTTTTTATGTTACTTTCTTTTTGTTAATTTTTAAATATTTTTGAATTCACACCTCCTTTATTTAATGAAACAATAACATCCTTGTGAGTGCAATTTTGTTCCCTTATATCTTTCCACTTGATATAGCGTGAAGTCATTCTCTCTGATGTTGATGTTTATTGGATTGGTCATGTGTGAAGCTTAAACTCCAGATGTTGTTGCTGAAGGGCTCTGGTATTTTATTTTATTTTTTATCCTAATCCACCCTTGCTTTCTTCGTTCTCTTTTCTTATAAGATAACTGCAAAGTGTTTTATAATTATGATTAATGAGAAATCTGATAAACAACCAGGAATGACCTTGAGCAAGAAAGATCTAGCTGCAGAACGATGTTAATTGGCCTATTGGTTGGTCTCTTGGTGGTTATCCTGGTCCTCGGGGACCATGCTACTGTGGTGTTGGTGTTGACGAAGCCTTTGGCATTGTTGATGCACAGTACATGGCATGCCTGTATGCCGGTATGAACGGAGAAGTGATGTCGGGCGAGGTAAAAAAAAAGAACGAGCATCTCCCTTCAACCATTTTGATCTTACACTTCTCGTTTAGAACCATTCTAATCTTGTTCTGTTTTACAACGTTAAACCATTTTCATTTTCATGCAGTGGAAATTTCAAGCTGACCTTCAGTCGGTATCTCTGTTGGAGATGAATTATGGGCTGCAGCTCGGTACATTCTGGAGGTACTTGAATACAGAAGATGGTACAACTATTCCAATTTCTATTGTTTTCTGAAATGTCTATATTTATGTTAACAGAGAATTACTGAGGTTGCTGGAGTTGTGCTTTCATTCGATCCTAAAGCCAATTCACGTCAATTTTTATTTCATCTACCCTACTGGATGCTGCCAGTGTGCATGTTTTCAGTACTTTTATCGTCTGAGCTCTCAGGAAATTGGACTTCTGTTTTGTCAAGAAGATTGGAAAGGAGCGGGGGCACACTAAAATTGATGTTACTAATCAGCAAAAGTGCAGGCTTCCTTGGTTTAGCGTCAGAGGATGACATAGAAGTGGCCAAAGGAAGGGATGACAATTCAAAGATATATTGGTACTAGACTTTGGATGGTGAGTAGTCAACTGATGACCATTTGCTGGAACCTATTGGAATTACAGGATCCTCTGTTGTGCATAATCACCCCTGCTAATCTGGCTGTAACATCAGCAGGCATAACCTTGATGAAACCTTCAATTATGAGATGAAAACATAAAGATCAGGTAAATGCTCTATGAAAAAAAACAAGATTGACTTGCATTTTTAATTAATCAATGCACTTAAAAGACAGTGCTTAGAACTAGACTAGTCAACAAGTCTTGAGCTTGATCCTCCCTGATTTACAAGAAACAATAAAAAAATGCCTTAACAGATGCCAATGGCTCCTCCTTTTAGATTTTATAGGTAAACAGTGCTGGTAACATCATGGAAAATCTTTCTAACCTCATGTCCAACCCCCATCATCCAATCAGTTTGACTAACACCAGTTGTTACTGCAACAACTGGTGTTAGTCATGGAGCCACTTTTAGCACGCTTCAATTTAGTAGATGCTGTAATAATATTATGAAAATTTGTTGTGGAAATGCTGATTCTGCTTCTCAAGACGATACCAGGTCTGCTCATGAACTTGACAGAGTCACAGGAAACTGATATTACTGGCCATGGAACTTGTAGAAATAATGCTTCTGATCGTCTATGAGCAACACCATCAATTTTAGATGAATTTAAGGAGCAAAATAAATAATTACTCTAGTTTTATGAGATGTTTCCATGATCAATGTGCAACACAACGTGCTTCAAATATCTCCAATTGTTTTCTTTATTGTTGTTTTCAAATATCTTCAAATACCAAGTCTGCTACTCAACAGCCCTTTTTAATTTGATGTAAAATCCAATGAATCTTGCAATGCATGAAGGAGGTAGGCATTCCTTCTTAATAGCTAGATTGTCCCTAACTGCCAAAGTAACACCTTATAGTTTGCTAAAGGGGGACAAATTGTAGTCCATACCGCATAGCAAATGGGTTGAGATCATGGCAAGATGCTTAAAGGGTAAGAAGCTACAGAAGCTTGCAATGAAGATGGCAAAATGCACTCGTGGAGGGTTAGAGACCAAACAGTGAGCTACTTGAAACTTGCTAAAAGGAAACTCCTTGAATATGGTTTTCAACAGTTGTGAACAAAGAGCTTATCAAGTAATGAGGAGACAACCTGCTTTTTTAATTAACACACTAGCCCACCATGGATAAGAATTAACTAAAAAGATAACTTCACTCCGCGAGGATGTTTCTTTATTAAATAGAATTGGTGAACAAAAGCAGATGCTGCCGCAAACTGGAGCATCTTATAAGATTGAGCCAGAAAAAACCTGGGAAGTCCAGTGTCTTAAAGGTTACAGGGAAATGCTATTACATTGGACATGTTACAGTGAAATAAACAGAATCCAAAAGTAACCTTATTGGATGTACTTCCAAAGTTCCACAAGCTTGCCCCTTTGCCAAACAAGGCCTTGCACGGCTTGAATGATTATACAAATAAAAGTGAATTTGCAAGTTTTTTGGAAAGATAAAACAAATCAAGAACTCACTTCTTTAGCAGCAGTGAACTGCATTGAGCCATTAAAAGAGTATTTCTATCAGTATTTAGAGAGAATTTTGTTATTGTTAGAAATTATTGATGGAATTGCTTATGGAATATCATCTTTTGAAAGTTGCTCATTAATGGCTTTTTTTATTCTGTTGATGATTTCTAATACCAATAAAAATATCTATGGAATTACTAATGAAATATTATCTTTAAAAAGTTGCTCATTAAATTTTTTTATCCCGTTAATGATTTCTAATACCTATAAAAATAGCAATGGAATATTTTGCTAGCATTAAAAATTGCTGTTGGAATAAAAATAATCTAAAAAATTAGAATTGCTAACGGAATATTCTTTCCATAGCAGATTCCATTGATGATCTTTAATTTATAATAAAAAAAAAAACTAATAGTAAGAACACCGGTCTTCTTTACTGTAAAAAAAACATATGATACAAGCAAGGTTGTTAAAATCGTGATTTTAACACGGCACGGAAAATGCAAAACAAACTCGGATCGTAAAAACGGATCGTAAAATCGTAAAATCGTAAGGAATTTTAAAATACATTAAAAAAAATCCATGCTTCAAATAAAAATTCATACATAGTTCAAGCACCTTAACATACATGCTTCAAATAAAAATATTTTTATTTTTTCAAGATTTTTAAACAAAAATATATATTGAAATAAAGTTATTTTGGAGGAAAAAATCAAATTAAATCTCATTCAGTTTTTGACCAAGTCAATTAGATCATGAATTGATCTACCAATCAACTAGGTTAGACTGGTTCGCCTTACAATTGGTTCTATTTTAAACTAGACTCGAGTCAGGTTTAGACCGGCAGACCAACAATTAACTCACCGTGTTGAGTTTTATAACAATGACTACAAGTTTTGATCATTATGGTTTGTTCTAAATTCAGAAATTAGATTTAAAATTAAAATATAACTATCATTCCATTTCCAAATTGAATTTCACATTCTAATTTTATTTGAGATATAATAATAGCAAGATGAAGGACATGAAAAAGAAAACAAACATGATTTTTCATGTCGTTTTGAATTCTTAAGAGAATTCCAACTAACCAAGCATGTACATGAGGCCATGACTATCTCTGCTCAGAAACTGATGAGGCAAAAACAACATAAGTTTCATTGACAGAAAACTATTTTGCTTTTTAAATTTTAGTTTTCTAATTATTTTTTTGTTTTTATTTTTGGTGAAATTTTGAAAAAAAAACAAGTTTATTTATTAAAAATCAAGAGGAATTTTTTCAACAATAAAATAAAAGTTATATCAAAATTACAACTATTTTTCATAAAAAAAAATATAATATAAATTATAATAGTCTTCTTAATATTTTATAGTTGTGATCGTAAAATATTTATTTTATTTTATTTAAATTAAAAATTACAATAGAAAATTTTTATTGTTAACCGAAAACAAAATCTTTACATTATATTCATTATAAAAATTAAATTTATAACACTAATTAAATATAAAAATATAAAAAATAATTTTAATATTTTATATTGCTAAAAGTGTGTGCGTGTGTAAACTATATTATTCATGCTTTTTAATTTGAAAAATAATGAAAACAATTGTGAATAACATTGAATTGAGTTCCGCTTTTAACAGGATAAATAATTCATTTGCTTTTGATTTGTGTGTGTACTGTGTAATAGGCTTGCTGTGTAATAAGCTTGCTTGACACCTGGAACTGGAGGGAACAGTGACTCACAAGTCACAATTGGCCAATTGCTGTTTTGAGCTGAAAACGTGAAATCAGGGGTGAAATCGTGTTTTTGCACTATTTCACTTGATTTTAATAATTTTATCTAATTTTAATTTGATTTTATTTATTTTCAAGTTTTATGAATGATTTAGCACGTTTAGTCTTTATTAACTCGTAAAATCATACGATTTTACGAGTTGAATCACGATTTTAACAACCTTGGATACAACTAACACTGTCGGCATTGTGTGTAAACAATAGTCAGGGTATGAGAAATATATGAATTAGTTAGATTTTGAGTTTGTTTTTAATGGTTATAAATTTGAGTTTTTTTAAAATTATTAAAAATTTATGTAATTATTAATTTCAAGATTCATAAAATAAAATTAGTTAAAATATACATAAATTAATTTATGCATGCTAATGAAAACAAAAGGGGTTACAGGTCTCCCATACATTGGCTTCACTGCAGAGAAGAACTTTGTCTGTATATGTCTGCAGAGAAAAATATATTACTTCTCTTTTGGTGGTTGGATGAAGTATATATATAGCATCCATGGAGAGAAATGGCTGCCTTCGTCTATAGATGTCTTCTACCACTACAAAGGAAAAAATGAGAATCAATCAACTTGGTGAATGCAGCGAGCGATTGAAATGCTCTTCACAGTAATTTTGTAACCATGCGGACAGCCAGTGGAGGGTTAAAGAGAAGCATGACTTCATATTTCGTATCATTGAAAACCAAATTATTTCCGGTTAACCGGATACTCCAAGCAATACCCATAAAGGAGGAGCTACCATGGCTTTCTCTGAAACCTAACCATTGGCAACAACTCATCAAGTATAACTAATTTGTTATCTAATTTAGATATGATTGTGTATTTATTATTAGCATATAATCTTAGCAATAATCATGGGAGAAAATATACGCAAGATTGTCTTTCCTTGCTGCAAGTTTTTCCCACTCTATATATACTCCTGTACAGCATAAGAAAGAGGTATGAATGAATAATTCTGTTTTGCTACTGCACTGTCTTACCTCTTTTCATTACTCTGCTTCAAATTTCTACAGGAACACTCCAAAAGGCACCCCACCGGCACCATAAAATAAATTTTGTCCATAGAAAAATTGCATTGTAGCAACATATGATCTGATGACTCTAATTTAGGAATGATTATAATTAAAATAGTTTAGGAATGAAATTAATATAAAAATAGTTTAAATATAAATTCAATATTGCCCTAAAAGCTTGAAGTTTATTATAGAATTAAACCATAAAAAATGAGGGAGGGAGGGAGGGAGGGAGGGAGGTTTCTGGGCGATGGAAGCTTAAATATTTTTTTTTAATGTGAGTTATGAAGCTTGTCTCATGCCTAGTTTTTTTTTCTAATGCTTGAGTGAGATGTTGGAGGTTGATGGTGACTAGATCATTTGAGTAATGGGTATAAATATAAGCGTTACTTGCTTTAATATCATTTTTTTTTAATTGGAATTGGAGTTGTCGTTGCATCCTAATGTTTAAGTCAATTTTGAATGTTTGTTTATTTAAGGATAAACAAGTAAAAATCATGAAAAGAAGTTTTCTTTCTCTTTTGAGTGGTTTTTAATATCTTGAGCTAGAGTAGGAATCCAGAAAACAAACAATCAACGGCTAGGATTGGGTTGGGTATTTGAGAATGGGTCCCGCTTCCTGTCCTGGAGAGAGGGGGGAAGAAGACTTGGTTGGTTTTCTTTCTCTCTCCACAAGGCACAGGGGAAAAGGAAATAAAATGATGTTGGTTTTGTGGGACCCATGTGTCCCCTGAAACTGAAAGACCATACGACCACGTGTTGCAGGTAAGGTCACTTTCAATATTCATCCTCATCCTCAATCCTGTCCTAATCCTCAATAGTCACGCGGAGATGACTCACCCTTGGAGTCCAAGGTTTCCAACGCATCCCTGTGATCAAACCAATAAGAAGCCTGAGAAAGTCCACGAAGAAAAACCAGCTAACATTGCAATGAGGACTTGTTTCCACAGTTAGAATGACAAAAAAACCAGCTAACATCGGCAAATATAGGTTCAAATTACCAGTTTACATACCTGACGTCCACTGTGCATAAAAATATCTTTATTTAAAATGATTTTTATATTTGATCCTATTATTACATACCTAACGTCCACTGTGCATCAAAAAATTACCTGGAACTATTAAAAGATGTTTTTATTTATAATTTTTTTAAAATATAAAAACATGTTAGAAAAGTTGTGTATATACATATTATTGCTGAAAAAAATATCTATATTTAAAATGATTTTTGTATTTTATCCTATTATTTTTTAAAATTTCAATTTCATCCTTTAGTATTGAGTTGAATGAAAATTTAATTTTTTTTTTCTATAAGGTTATCATGGTCTCGTAACCTGGATCGCAAGTCTTACGGATTAACCAATTTAATTTAAATTTTTTTAAATTTTTTATTCTTTTTAATTGATATTTTTTTCTTCCTCATCCTCAATCCTGTCCTAATCCTCAACAGTCACGCGGGGATGACTCACCCTTGGAGTCCAAGGTTTCCAATGCATCCCTGTGGTCTAAATTATAAAACTAAGTCCTTTTAGTTTTGAGAAATGAATTAATTAGTTATTTTTAAAAAAAAAATTTATTTAGTCCTTTCTGTTCATTTACGTTTTTTATTTTAAAAAAAATAGAAGAAAGGAAATGAATAAATAAATATTATAAAAAAGTAACCTGGTCAATGAACAAGGTATTTTATTTAAAAAAAAAATTAATTAATTTATCTTTTAAAAATAGAGGAACTGTTTTTTACGAGTATTCACATTTTTTATATCCAATATGTATATTTATGCTCTAAAACAGACATCGGTTTTGAGAAGATTTGACAAAAATACCTGATTGATAAAATTCTATATGAAATAGTTAAATTGCTCATTGCCCTTTTAACTTTTTCTCTTTTTTTTTCATATAAAAAAATTATTTCAGCGATAGCGGTAATCCTTTTCTTTCAATAATACCGATATCATTATTTATAGAAATAAAACAATGACATTAAATGGGTATTTTTTAATTATTTAATTTATAGATTTAATTCAGAAAATATTTATTTTTTGAGTTTAAACCTGAAACTTCCTCTTGAAAATCTATTTGAATCCTTAGTTACAGCCTATCCAACCTTTTTTAAATTAAATGGTTTGTTATAAGAAAAAAGGTAAAAAAGTATTTTTTTTTTAATTAAAAAAACTCATAACAAGCATTATTTCTTTTCTCTCTCAAAATTTATATTCAAAGAGGACTTTCCTTTTGTCTTTTATATTCCCTTTTTATTCTCTCTAAAAAAAAAGGCAGCACAAAAATTATCGTGTATGGAATTTATATTTTTAATTTGATCTCAGTGCTTTTGCTTTTTTTTTTTTTTTTATCTGGGTGATTGCCCTAAAAAATAATGAATTCCATTGCACAACAATTTTTTATTTTAGGATTTCAAAAAAATTATTTCTCATATTTCAATATCTTTCTTTTAATTTTTTAAGTTATG
>Ga0325410_1009512_pt1 | contig 10363 bp, 2 predicted proteins | sample PopdelMetagenome_16_FD_206182 | JGI IMG/M metagenome (GOLD analysis project Ga0325410, IMG submission 206182) | Populus deltoides microbial communities from Bellville, Georgia, United States - Xylem-PdIQD-R3 | ecosystem: Host-associated > Plants > Phyllosphere > Stem > Wood/Secondary xylem...
GAGGTTAGATCCATGAAAGAATTTCTTCTGTTTTTCTTTCTTTTTTTTGTTCCATAGATGTTTTAGGAATTGAAATCAATTGTGTATTTTAATTAAATGGCTTGAAATCAAAAGAATGATTTAAAAATAAATAAAAAAATATATTATTTTAATAAATTTTTGAGTAATAAATGTTTTAAAAAACAATCATTTTGCCAAATATTCATAGTAAAAAAAAATCAAAATCTTGTATAATTTTAGTATGGTGAAAGAAAAATCATGGATGGAAGAATTAAAATGTGTTTGAAAATATGATAGTGATTGTTTTGATTTAGAAATATATTAAAATAATAATTTTTTAAAAAAATATATATATTTTTGACAATGATTTACATCGTGTTTTCAATCACGTTTCCTATTTGTTTTTGCGTTGCAAAAATATTTTAAAAAAAAATTAATTTTTTTTATTTTTTTCCTTACTTTAAATTAATATGTTTTTTTTGATATTTTTAGATTATTTTGATGCATTGATATTAAAAATATTTTTTTAAAAAAAATATTATATTAATATATTTTTAAATAAAAATTACTTTAAAAAATAACCTTACATCAAATCCTCAAACGCACCATCATGTGTGGTTTGGTAACGAAAAAAGTGGCATGTGCTTTATCTAACGAAGATAAGGATTATCTTCCTTCGTTGAATTGAAAATTTTACTGTCTTTTACATTATATTGGTGAAATAAAAATAAAAATTAAGGGTGTCACAAAATCACTGTAACACTAACACCAGAGGGGATATCGCTATAAATTGTAATGGTATTGTGCAATGATTTATCAGGTTTATTTATTTTTTTCATTTTTATTTTTATTTTAATTACTTGAATTTTTTTAATTTAATTTTTTTATATTGTGTTAATTTGAAATCGTACTTAATAGTGTATTCTAGTTGTCTAAGTAAGGGTACGTGCGATGTCCAGAAAATTTTTTGATGCACGGTTGATGCTAGTGTTTTGAGGATTGAATTTGAATTCAAAACATGTTTAACCTTTATTTTTTTCTAGATCACGAACTAAATTGGATGAGTAGGGAAAAATTCTAGCCCCTTGTTTTTTTTTTATTTTTTTTATTACTTTTTGTTTTTTCAGTTTAACTTTTAATGTTGTGTTTTTGTTCAGATTAGATTCGAAGATTTGTTTTGGTTAGCTAGCTATGAGGATATTTTGATGTTAAAAATAAAATTTAATGCTAGTTTATAGTTAATTTGACAAAATAAAATTTATTTTTATTAATTTAAAAAATTAAAATTTTGATGATCAAATTTAAAATTTTAACAAATATTGAACTTATGTTTTTGTAAGGTCAAAGATTAAAAAAGTGTTTGGGAACACGGTACAAATTGTGTTTTTAAAAAATTTAAAATATTTTATTTTTTGTTTAAAATAAATTTTTTATATTTTCAAATTGTTTTAATGTGTTGATATTAAAAATATTTTTTTTAAAAAAAATAAATATTATTTTATTTTAATATATTTAGAAATAAAAAAATACTTCAAAACGGTAGGATGTACTCGGTGTTTGGTGTGTATAAGACACTAGCGTGAAGTGAAGCTCTGACAATACCATTGATTTTAGCATGGTGAAAGAAAAAAGGAAAAAATCATGGATGGAACAATTAGTGCTTAACACATGCGGTGGCTTGGGGCCCAGTTTGGGCGGTGGAAAATTTCGGTATGACGAGGTCCGCGTTAGCAAGCAAAAGTTAAAAAGCTTGGAAACCATTTTAGAGGTTTTTTTTGTTTTTTATTCTGTCTTTTACATTATAATATACTCTTGATAATGAGTAAAAATCACTGTAGCACAATTTGGTTCCCGTCAATCTATTGAGTTGAGTTCTACAATAATGCACAAATCTCATGATTTTAGATTACAAAACTGTGTATGATTTATATCCTAGCCTGAAATTTTTTTTAGAGTGTGTTTGGTATTACGGTTGCTGAAAAAAATTGAGTTTTATAATAATGTATTTTTAGTTGAGGTTGGTTTGGAAAAATATATGATTTATACAATAATGTATTTTTTAGAGTTGAGTTCTCCAATAATGTATTGTAATTTGAAAAAAGTTATTTTATAAAAAGTATTTTTAGTTGAGGTTGGTTTGGAAAAATATATGTTTGGTTAAACTATGGTTGAAACTGAAGTTGAATAAAAAGTAGTTTAATGTGTTTAGTTAATAATGCTTTTGAAAATGAAGTTATAAAATAATTTTAAAAAATATATATTAATATTGATGGTTTTTAATTTAAATATTGTAGATTTAACTATTGTTATTACGTCATGAAATAAATAATACTTTATATAAAATATTTTTTTATTATTCCATTGAACTATCTACAATTCCATCACGTCTGAAATACATCCGATAGTTTTCTTGGTTTCTTTAACACGCAACAACATAACTTGTAAAATATAATTAGGAACAAATTAGAATTGTGATCAATTATGTAAATACTATGTCATCAAATGAATAAAACACAATTAAAAAATAATTTTTTATTTTACTAGGTTAGACCCGGTTCAATGCATTTTACGCGTTGGACCAGACCCGATCCGATCCAACTATGCTCCACTGTTCACTGAACAGTGAACACATGCCTCCATTGTTCACTGAACAGTGTAGCATGGTTGAATTTCTTAGCCGCGCAAGAAAGCAACAGTTTGCTGCTTTCCATCTCCTAACATTTCACACACAATTTGTTGTGGGATCCATACACAGTATATAACTTTTTTCTTAATCAAACATTTATTTAGTGTGTTTTTAAAGAAATGCAAATAGTAATGCATAGCCAAACAGACTCTTAATATATATATATATATATATATATATATATATATATTGATTGTAGTGGTATTCTACAATGATTTATCTAGTTTTTTTTAGTCATTTTATTTTTATTTTTATTCTTATCATTTATTTTTTTTTTAATTTAATTCTTCTAGCATGCAGTTGATGCTAGGTTTGAAAAAATAAAATGAAAACTTATTAATTTAAAATAATTAAAGTTTCGAGAATTGAATTTGAATTTGAGATAAATATTCAACTCTTTTTCTTTGGTAGATCATGAACTAAATAGGGTAGGGTGGGAAAAATGTTTCAAAGATAAATATTCAACTCTTTTTCTTTGGTAGATCATGAACTAAATAGGGTAGGGTGGGAAAAATGTTTCAATCCATTTTTAAAATTGTTTTTATATGCTGATATAAAAAATAATTTTTAAAAATAAAAAAATATTATTTTAATATATTTTTAAATAAAAAAATATTTTGAAAAACAAACCCTAGCACACTTGTAAACATCCAACAAAGGTCCAACTCAGATTTGTGCAACTCATGGATCACACTCAAATTGATCCTATTTCAAAAACAGAGTTTTTTTTTTTAATTTCTCCTCCTTAATTTCTGCAGTTGTTTTATTTGTTTTCTCAAATTTGATGTTTATCTAAAATTTCTGCACAAGATGTCCAGTCAACACTAGTTAGGCCGAAGCCCAACCCCCAACAATATGTCCAGTCAACCATAATTGCCCAAGCAAATATTTCAGGCCCGGCCCACCAAGGAGGTGATCCATAACTTGTTGGGTTGAGGGGAATAATGGCATGTTTAGCTCGTTAACAAGCATGCCTGGAAAAGGTACAACCTCCAGCCTCCAGGTATCAATCAGTACGACCTCGTATAAGGTTGATAAGTAAGACCACACGATTCTTGTCATCAAGGGTGTATAAATATCCAAAGGCCATAGACGCAGGGGAGGACACGTGCAAAAATTCTTCTAAAGAGATAATGGTATTAAAAACTGTCACTCTCTGTAAACTAAACAAGAGAATTTAATTCCCTTTGTTTTCCCTTTCCTTGCTTTTAGTTTCTCTACAATTCCCTAGCATTGTCAAACCTGTTTATCTTGTCTATGCTGCTCATTTAATTTCATCAATTGAATATATTCATCTTCTTGTGCTATAGTAAATACTAGTTTATGTACTCGTGCTTTGCTGCGGGGCTGAATAGTTTTTTGAACAAAAAATAATGTTCAGGTACTGAAAATAAGTAAAAAAATAAAAAAAATTTTTATGACAAATATGTAAAAACACTAATTAGAGCTAAGACAATATGAAACACTTCTACTTGTCCACTAGCTCGTAGATGATAAGCTGTTGAAAACTTCTGGGTTACGTGATACTTTTTTAGCAAAGTCTTCATAATTTGACTGTAAAAGTGAGTTCATCGATCACTTATTAGATTTCTAGGAATTCCAAACCTAGAGAATATATTAGACTTGATAAAATTTGTAACAACTTTAGAATCATCAGTTCTGGTGGATTTAGCTTCCCACCCATTTCAAGATATAATCAACAACAAACTACATATAAACATATATGAAAGATACATGAAATGATCTCATGAAATCGATTCCCTAAACATAAAAAATTTCATAAAATAATATGAGAGTTTACAAGATCTCATTCCACTAGGATATATTATCTGTCTTATGATAATGATGGCATGACTTACAAAAAGAATATGAATCGCGGAATAAAGATGGCAGGTAGTAACCGTATTCTAACAACTTACCTTGGGTAGGGTGTACTAGGGGTGATATTGTCTTCCCTATACATAGCTAGTCTTATTATCCAAACTTTGAAGACCAATTAGAGTTCTTAGTGACCAAAATATTATGTAGTGACTCTAAACCTTTTAAACCATAAAAAGGACAAGAAATTCTTGTTCTTTCTCCAGACCACTAAAAATCCTAATCCAAGAGGATGATCGTCACAATGTCGCACATATGCGACATATACAACAATAATGCATATCAATTTCTTGTACTCAAGCTAAGTATTGAGGATATTCATCACAATACTATTATGGAATCAAGGAATGTTACATTCTTTGAAGATGTGTTTCCATGGAAGGAAACACGAGAAAATTATTTACTTGAGAGAACAATTGAGGCTAGCTCAAGTAATCATCATCGATTAGAAGATGATGAAATTGAGCTTTGATAAAGTAAGTGGGAAAAAACAACCAAAACATTTGGTGCTGATTTTTTTTAATATATTTGTTAGAAAATGAACCTCAAACTTACTTTGAGGCAATGTCATTTTCGAAAGCTTCCTATTGAAAGGAGACATTTAAAAGTGAAATTGAATCCATTATAAATAATTATACACGCGAACTAGTGGATCTTCTTCCCAAAAGTAAACCATTAGGTTACGTGGATCTTCAAAAGGAAGATGAAAGCTGATGACACTATTGATAAATATAAAGCTAGACTTGTTGTTAAAGGTTTTAGACATCAATAAGGTGTGAACTATTTTGACATATGTTCACATGTGTCAATAATAACTTTCATATGAATGTTAATAGTCATTGCAACTATTAATAAGCTTGAAATACATTAAATAAATATAAAAATAGCTTTCTTAAATTGTGACTTTGATGATGAGATTTACATGATATAACCCAAGGGATTTATTGTCAATGGGCAAGAAAATAAAGTTTGTAAGCTTATCAAAATATTATATGGTTTAAAATAAACACCTAAACAATGACAAGAAGAATTTGACAAGGTTATCTTGTCAAATAAGTTCAAAATCAATAACGTTGATAAATGTGTTTATATAAAAAACTCATATAAAAGTGATGTCATTGTATGTCTCAATTAGTATTGATTGTTAAATCCTTGTATAATGTGGAATGAGATTTAAAAAGAGTTTCAAATCTGATTCAAATAATCAATTACTATAATATGGCGAACAAATATGTTTTGACATGACAAACACACTTCATGCTAAAATGTCTAAATTAAAATATTATTGATGAAGGGATAAAAATACACTGAGAAACCGGTCACTGAAAGGTTAAGTCAAATCACTTATGACTTTCCTAATATTTTGAAGATCATGACATGTTACTAGACAATGCACTTGATTTTTCAAATATAAATTCATCAATTATTGAATTGATAATAAATTAAATTGTTTGATTTATTTAATTCTATTTATTTAGAATTATAATTTATATTTGGGCCAACATATTAAGAACCTAATGGGTCACACACATTAAGAACAATTAGTTAGAAATTAAACTAGGATAATTAATTAAGTATAACTTGATTGAAAATAATTTTAGAAATTAAGCACCAGAATGTATTTGATTCAGAGATTATAATTCTAGTCCTAGAAAGTTTGACAAGAAAGACTTGAGTGTTGTAGATATCATACTAGGAATATAAATTTCTAAGACATTTAGTGGATTATTATTGTCACAATCTCATTATGTTGAGAAAATTCTCAATAAATTTTCTAAAGGTGACAATAACACTATTAAAACACCAATTGATATAAGTGTATATATGTTCAAAAATAGAGGTAAGGAAATAAATCAATTGGGATATTCTTAAATAATTGGAAGCCTAATATACATTACGAACCACATAAAGCTTGAAATTCCTTACTTATTTAGTAAATTGTGTAAAATTACAAGTAATCCAAGCATGGATCATTAGAAGGCAATAAAAATAGTATTCAAGTAATTGAGGTACACCTTGAACTATAAACTACATTAAATTGGTTACCCAACAATACTAAAAAGGTATAATATTTTTTTTTTGGATTTGAGGAAACCCCACCCCCCGGAAAGCGTATTTTGTGGGCTTAGGTGAGCGAGTAAAACCCCGACTGTCCTAGGCTCTTACAAGAGATGCACGCCCTGACTCGAATTCGAGACCTGCTGTGCAGATCTCAAATCCTTTGCCATCACGCTACGCCCTTTGGGGACTAAAAATGTATAATAATGCTAATTGAATATCCAACACTAAGGATTTAAAATCCATAAGTGGATATATCTTATACTTGATGGAACAATTGTGTTAAGAAAATCCTCCAAACAAATGTATATCGTTAGATCCACTATGTAGTTAGAGTGTATTGCTTTTGATAAAGATGGAGAAGAAACCGAATGGATTAAAAATATTTTAGAGGATATTCCATGTTGGTCAAAACCAGTGCCAACTATTTACGTCCATTGCGATAATCAGTCAATAATTAGAAAGGCATAAATATAATGGTAAGTCTAGACATATACATCGTAGAAATAATATCGTTAATCACTTGCTTTTAAATAAAATTATTTTTATTGACTATATAAAGTCAAAGGAAAATATTGCGAATCTGCTAATTAAAGGTTTGTTGAGAAAGCTTATGTATAATTCATTGAGGGAAATGGGCTTAAAGCCTTTAAAAGATAAAAGAGTGTAATGATGATAATCATACCTAGTTGATTGAAGATCCTAAGATCTAAGTTCAAATAAAAAATTAAGTAATATGAAATTCTTAGTAGCACTAGAAAATTATTATTTCCTGTTATTCTTATGATGAAATAAGTGTTAGTTGGTACGTGATAAAGGGTGAGCTGAGCTCTTAATGATTTTCATATCTTGGTACACCAGGTAGAGTATAACAAAATACTTTTAATAAAAAATCATCTACATGAGTGAGAAATATAGTCGTTTCTTTGAGAATTTTGATAGAGGTTGAATTCTATAAAGCACACATGAATTCAAGAGTTGTTCAGGATAAAAATAAATATAATAGTGAGAACTAAAAGAAATCTTGAGGTAGAGAGCTAAGCGAGTACTATTGTCTTAGTTTACATAAAAAACTGAATAGTTCAAGAAATCGCGTTCACTATTTAGCCAAGTAAATCCAATAATGTTTAACTAATAAAGGTTTAAAGTAAAAAACTACATATCCTGATATAGTAATCTACCAAATCAGTATATCTCAACAAATCTTTGAGTCATTTTCAAATTGGTGAGACAATTTTCATTCATATATGGCATTATTAGAAACTTATTTTAATTTACATAATTAAAGCAAATTATGGTGTATGAGAAATTAATTTTACAGAGCCCTTTATTTTTTTTAGATTTAATTCTTAATATGGGGTGGCTAATTAAAAGTTGACAATGATACACCAATTTGATTTACATTTGGATGCATAGAGGTGCAGATGTGTGTGGTACTCTTGTGTTTGCGCATAGAATTACATAATATTTTTTTATTTTTTTAAAAATTATTTTAATATCTGCACATCAAAATTATTTAAAAACAATAAAAAAATTATTAAAAAAAACAATTAAATTTTAAAAAAATACAGAGTAAACCACGTTTTCAGACAGTAGCTACATCCACCTTGCCTGTCAAATAAGCTGGCCACAAAAGTCAACATTACAGATGAGTCTTCCCATTGAAAAGAGAAGGTTGACTGCTAACATCGCTCTCCAGTTCTCTCCTAGTCAAACCGTATGCTATGAGCTATTGACCTCTCTCTGAGTCATGTCCTTCTTTCTTTCTGGTAGGTGGAAATATTTCATTGACTGAGTAAAGATGGGTTTATTTTTGTGGTTTAATTGTATTTTTTTTTAAAAATAATTTTTATTATTTAAAATAAATATTTTTTTTATGTTTTTAGATTGATTTGATGTGATAATATTAAAAAATAAAATTTAAAAAATAAAAAAAATAAAATTTTAATATATTTATAAATAAAAAATATTTTGAACCGTATTTTTTACCACGAGTTGAGATACATTCTAAAAAATTCATTCAATTTCCTATATTCCTTTCCCATTATAATTTTAAAAATATATTTTTTAAATCTAAAACCCAATTACATAGAGCACACATATATACCTTTTGAGTGCAACCATTCGACCATTCCTTAGAGAGTTTTGATCAACATGGATTAGACTTGTAGTAGTTGAGGTGTTTACAAGTGTAATAGTAGTTAATTTTTAAAATATTATTTTTTAAAAAATATATAAAAATAATATATTTTTTATTTTTTTAAAATTATTTTTAATATCAATATATCAAAACAATAAAAAATATAAAAAACTTAAATTTAAATTTTTATTTTTAAAAACAATTAGTCAACGCTGTTTGAAACGCAACTCCAAACATTAGCGTGCGTGCTTGTGTTCTTCTCTCTCAGGAATATCACAACATTATATTCTCTCTTTTTCCCAGTCAAATTCATAAAATATAGTATTTTCTTTATTTGCATGGAAAATGTGACCTACGACAATTCATTTTCTAGAAGCAAGGCTGCAAGAATAACAATTCGTCTAAATTATTAATATTATTATTATTAGTTTGAAAATTTTTGCTCAACAATTTTCATTTAGAATCAAATACAAAAATAAAATAAAATTTATGTTCACACAAGAATCACTCTCATATATAAACTAAAATTTTAAAATGATATTATTTAATGACTGTCGAATTTTAGGCTTTCAGAGAGTTTAAATACTTTTAGAGAATAACGCTAATGGATCTATTATTATGAACTAAATCTCATGATTATGTATTCATACAATCCACAATCAAGATTGAAATATGATCTTAAAAAGCCGAAAAAGATTTGATAGGAGTGTGACACAGTGAAAACTTGCCCCAAGATATTAGTATTATTGGAATTGAATCGAATAATGTCACAAAACCAATTAATCTTCAATAAGTCAATTTATTTCTTTAAAGAATTAAAGAATACAAGAATCACTCTCACACACAAGCTGAAATCTAGAAAGATATTATTCAATGACTGTCGAATTTTATGCTTACAAAGAGTTTATACACTTTTAAAAGATAATCCTAATAGATCTACTCTTGTCTAAATCTCATGATCACTTGGTCACGCAATCCAATATCAAAATTAAATTCTAACTTAAAAATTCGAAAGAGGTCTGATATGAGTGTGACATAATAGAAACACCAACACTATTGGAATTAAATCGAATGATATTTTTGTTACCTATTTTTGACCCTGTACAAAATCAAGAAAAAAAAAGAATATCCAAAATACAAGAAGATATATAGGAAGATAGCCTAGAAGATTGCTCAAGTTGGTGGTGAAGGACCAAAATAACAAGTGAAAAAATTAAAGGACAAAATGTACAAGATTGACAAATTCAGTAACCCAATTCTAATTAATAAAAAAACCTATAAAATATTTTTATTTAAAATAAAAAAATACAAATTTGGATATGTATTATTGATGCTATAGATATATAAAAGCGGCACACAAAAAAATATCTAAAAAAAAAACAAAGAAAACTCCTAAAACACCATGCATGATTAACTCCTAAAACATACCGTACAAAATCGCTATACATGAACTGGCTTCTAAATTTTTTTTTTATATTTTGAATCAAATACAAAAAAGAAAAGAAAAGAAAAAATATTTGCATTTTTGACGATCATCCCATAACTAATTAAAAATGCGTATACTAAATATTCTGTTTGAAGTCGCCCTTCCACATTCCCTA
>Ga0325410_1009514_pt1 | contig 10362 bp, 6 predicted proteins | sample PopdelMetagenome_16_FD_206182 | JGI IMG/M metagenome (GOLD analysis project Ga0325410, IMG submission 206182) | Populus deltoides microbial communities from Bellville, Georgia, United States - Xylem-PdIQD-R3 | ecosystem: Host-associated > Plants > Phyllosphere > Stem > Wood/Secondary xylem...
TATTGATAATATTGACTTATTAAATGAGTGAATTTATTAAATAGTTTAGCTTTTTTCATGGAATGGATTTAAGTTGAAAGATTATTAAGATATTTTTATTTATTTTGATCTTAAATTGATGAAAAAAAATATTTTGATGGCAATAGCAAACTTGGTAGAAATAATCATCCATTATGGAGATGATATGCGATTTATATATATATATATATATATATATATATATATATATATATATATATATATATTTTTTTTTTTGTATTAGAACATTTTACTACTTTCTCAATATTTTGGTATCGAGGTCCTAATTCTTGCCTTAAGTTCATTACTCTGATATCAAACAAAATGACAAGCTGTGTTATTAGGTGATGAGATCGAAGTCAGAACACAGTTCAACAAGTCACTGAGAATAAAAGTACAAACAACACACTTTACCGCTATAATTCAGCCAGGTTCCTTAAATACCCACATCCACCACACGATCTGGAGAGACACCTCGTGCAATACCCGAGGATATATTGAAGCATCTAGGGTGCCAAATCCTAATTTCAAATGTAGCTATAATTCGATCCTCATATCACAACTCTATAGAGTTACTGCCTAGGAGTGTCAAAATTCAAGCTACCATAACAGAGCAGTTCAATATAAAGTTACTCAGTCTGTTTTTGCCACACTCAAGAGGCCTCCAAAGCAATTCCTCAGCTTCAGAACCCGGTCTGCAGGTGTATATTGCCATGCCATCCCCAGAATAAGAAACTGTAGATGTTGATGCACCAATTACAAGTAGTTCATTGCCCAAAGACTTGAAGGCTACACCCCATCCCGTGTTAGAATCTGCTCTTACTGGCACTGGTCCTAATTTCTTCCATGTTTTGCTCTTTTTCAAGTAAACCATCAGCTGGTTTGATGAAGGCTCGAGGGAGTAAAGCGCATTGTTCACAACAGCAATGAGCGGTGGAGATTGGAAAGTAGCGATTGTTGTATCCTCCAACATGTCTGGGATCAGGTCCCATGCCTTTTTATCCTCATCATACACTTCAGCACTAGTTAGAACCTTTCCCTCTTCATTCCGCCCTCCAATCACATAAAACTTGTTATCCATGAAACAACCAGAGCAAAGCTTTCTTTTATGCCACATCCTTGGAAGGTCTTCCCATGATTTAGTATCTGGATTATATTTCTCGGCAGAATTTAGATCAAAACCAGTCCCTGTCACTCCACCAGCTACAAAAGCAAAGGCACCACAGGAAGCAGAAGCAAACAAACACCGAGGGTTGATCATGGAAGGACCCTTATTCCAGCTATTTGTTTCCAATTCATATCTCCAAACAACTACACCATCGATCTCCCTGCCTGAAATAATCAGATGGGTCCCTGCACAAATGGATTCCTTATCTCCAAAAGAGAAACAGCAGTCTGCCGGTATATCTGGAAGCTTCCTGCGAGAACTGAATTGTTGATCAAATGCCCACCAACTTTTGTCCCCAGTTGCAAAAATAAAAACTAAGGATTCTCTAAATCCGATTTCCCTCCTGATGTTTAAGAGCTCACCACTCTTTACAAGAGAGAGTATCCTCTTGTTCACAATCCGAAACTTCCAGTAGTCTGATCGTGGAACTCTTGCCAAAATCTGATTCTCTAACTCATCACAGAGTTGGGGAACATACGGGTAATCTGCATCCTGAGGTTCTACACTAGAGGAATCACCAACTCTGCGATCGCAGCAAGGGAAATCATAACACCCCACTCCTCTTCTACTATTTTCACAAACCCCAATCTTTTCCATTGGGGGGCTATTAGAATTAGTCCAACAGCTGTTACCAGAGCCCTCTGCAAGCACCCTTTTCTTACTAGGATCGGGATCATTTCTGCTCACAACCCCTCTTCCATCTTCACTCTCCAACTCTTTTCCTTCGGACATGGATCAAAGACCTTTCCAAAACCTGCAATTCTCTGTCATTTAAAAAAAAACGCAATTAAAAACGCCAGGTTATCATCAGCAATAAAAATACCAATAAGCAGAAAATCATAAAACAAACACTTTTGTTTTCAACAGCTAAACATATGAGTGGATATGGATACACCTCGACAAAAGAAAAAAGAATTCCCTGAGAGACAGAACCCATCAACAAATCTTTCATGCTACTAGGAAATGACTGAATATCCATCAACAGACCTAGAAGCAGCGGTTCTTGCCCAGATAAATTAGATCAATTAATCATTTCTATGCACTGAAATTGATCAAAACTAACAAAAAGAATCAATCTTTCGACCCAAAAGATTAAAGAGTATTTGAAACCAGAAGTACGGTTGCCATGGCTGGATTAGATTCCAGAAATGGGGCAATAGTTATAGGAATACAATTACATAGACGAAGCAAAACCCAGATGAAAACTTGACAGCTCTATGCCATGAATCAAACTTGATCAAGATTCCACAAATGAATTAGCATGACTATGATTCAAATTCAACAAGAAACAGTATATATTATTATATTCACCAACCTCAAAAGATCTATTTAAGTTTGAGATCAAAGAACACTTTTTATCACCAGTTGATCAAAACAAGAGGGTGAATTAACACATATAACAAAAAAAAAATGTATGAAGATGAGAAGTATAATCAAAATAGCCAAAAGAGTCAGAGAAAATGCAGTGTCATGGGTTGGATTGATAACGAATTCAAAAGTCTAAAGAACACCAAAATGGATACACACCCAACAAAGCAAAGCCAAAAAATGTACCAAGAAATGTTCTCCGGACAAAACACAAGTACACATATATATCGACAAACAGAGAGAGAAGAGAGAGAGAGGGGCACTTAAGGTAATTCCAAGTCCAGTCAAGTTGAGTCAAAGGAAGTGACGGTACGGTTATGAAAAAAGATAAGTGAAATCATCAAATAAACAACGGTTTTAAGGCTTAGAATTTGGAGTGGAAGATGAGAGAGAAGCAGAGAAAATATTTAAAAATCAACGGGGGGAGGGAGGGAGGGAGGGAGGGAGGACAGGCCATTAAGAGGGAAGATAGAGAAGTGTTACTAGTATACTGTAATAGAGGTGTTAAAAAAAAAAAAAACCAATAGGAAAGATAATATTAGTATCATCTCAAGTCCTCGTAACTTGAAAAATTTATTGTAAAAGTCCATAATGAATTGTATTTTAATTCATCGTATCCCTGTAAAGATTTTCATGCCAGACCCGTGTATAGGTATGATATCAAGTGCCTATTTGAAAGTATGTTCTAACCCGTATTTTTAAAAAATTTAATTCTTAAAATTAATATATTTTTAATATTTTTAGATCATTTTAATGCACTGATATAAAAAATAATTTTTAAAACATAAAAAAACATCATCTTAATACATTTCCAAGTAAAAAACACTTTGAACCACAATCGCTACCGCAATCGCTACTACAATCTCAAACAGACCCAAATATCATAGTTTTGAAATCCGGCCCGACTCGGCGGGTCGACCCAGGCTTGGGACCGGGCCGAGTCTAAGTAAAAACCAGCCGAGGATTTGGCCTAGAGAAACCTGGTCGACCCAGGTAAGTCCAGCTGAGACCCGACCTTATTACACACACACACACACACACACACATGTGAAATAACGTTGTTTTGGCCTTTTACAGTTAAAAGGCCAAAACGATTAACGATGAAGAATTGAAGACAAAAATGAGAATAGAGAAAACCTAATTAAAGAAATCTTCAAAGCCATTTCAGTCGTGAAGAAAAGCAGAAGACTCTTGATTACTGTTTCAAATCTGCGAATAATGTTAGATGAAGCTAATGTTACTTGTTTCTCTTCACGACCCTCCTTCTTTCACTCTCTTTTTTCTTTATTCTTTGCCTTTTTTTTTAACTTGCAGTTCAATTAATGATTTAAAGCCTCTGTCTTACACCCACATGATTCATTTTTCTTGATTTATTTTAGTTATTTCTTCATAAATTGCATATTAGTTAATTGTCTCATTTTTCTTCTTTATGTTCATTTTGATGTGCTTGACAAAGAAGAGGACTTAGTTGACCAATTTAGTAGTGCAAGCTTTATTGTTCTGCAATCTCGATAGTTTTTGTGTTTTTTATTTTTATTTTTATTTTTAACAGCTCCTGCATGAAATTAGTTAACTGATGTTTAAAGACAATTTCAATTTACCTTTGTTAATTACAACTCAAATTTTGATGTTGAAGGATTCGTTTGAGTGCAATGGGTTGATACTGACTAGAGACTTATATTATACTAGGTAGTTGTTTCCTGGAATATAATGTCCAATTTATCAGGATTTCTTCATTCTTTGTGATCACTGTAGTGATTAATCTAAGGAAAGAAGTCTTTTTCAATTATGTCAAACTGTCTTCTGATTGTAGGGTGCTAATTCCCTATATTTCAATTCTTTATAAATGGATTGCAAAGTGCTTTGCTGCTTAGTCTGAATATATAATAAAAGTATATGATTTGGCTTGAAATTATATTCCATGTTATAAATTATATTAGTGCTAAGCTATGTGCAAAATGAGAAACCAGAATTGAAGTCTGAAAATTCTGGCTAAATAGATGATTTGGCTAATTGTTCTACTAATTTTGTTAATTGAATAGATTTTTCTGTTTTTTATTTCTTCCCATAGTGTCCCTTGTTCTCTAAATTTATTTTTCATATCGTGAGCTTTTTTTTCGCGTTTAATATAGGTCCTTAAAATGTCTTCACATGATGGTAGTACTCCAAGTAGTAATCCTTCAACGAACCTATCATCTTAACCTTCAATTTCCATGTCAAATGGTAGTAGAGGAAGAACAGATTTGACATGGGGTCATTGTAGAGAAGCTCCTGAACTTAGTGTTGGATGTAAAAAAACTAAATTAGTATGTTTATATTGTGTTAAAGTATTTGCGGGTGGTGACATTAATCGATTTAAGCAACATTTAGTTGAAGCTAAAGGGGAAATTGAACAGTGTTGCAAATGTCCTCTTGATGTTCGACATTAAATGCTTTTGAATCTTAAAGGAAATGTTAAAAAAAAAAGTTAGAGAAATGCAAGCAGATTTCAATCCATTTAATGCACAACAAAGAAAGCATAAGTGTTACATTGTAACTAGTTAGATGTTTTCTATAGGTGTTGCATTGGTTTTTTTTTTTTAGTTCACCTGGGTCAACCCATCTGACCCGTGACCTATATCATTAAATCGGGTCGAGTTTAAAAACTATGCCAAATATAGTTGTTAGATTCAAGATGCTTGGATCTGGTGTGATTGCCAGATCACGAGTCTAGTATTTTTTTTGGGTTTAGCCTGACGTGAATCAACTTGGGTCAACCCAGAAAAATTTTAAAAACAAATTGAGGTTTAAATATTTCATATGAAATAATTACGAAACAATCTATATGGATACAAGCTAAAATACTATTTCAAAAGGTTATGTTTTATTTCACATTAATATTATCTTAAGTTTTTTATCACACATTGAAAAAACACAACTTTTTTCTTGTGAACATAGAGTATATATATTATTAGGCTTCAAATCTCATATTGAAAAAATAAAACATTCTTCAAATTGATTATCACCAAATGAAAGCAAATGTTGTGTCAGATCCATTAAGTCAAAAGAATAAAGTTGTAGTTAAAGGGGATTTAGGTTGGAAATTGAAGGGAAGTATTAAAATTAGCAAAGATGAAAACAATCCTTAATATGGGACCTAAAGGATCTTTGATGGCTTGAATAATGGCACAACCAAATTGGTGGGAAAAGATCTGGTAAGCCTAAGGAAGAGATGCATAAGTAGTGAAAATTAAGGATTAACTGGAAAGAGGTCAGGAATCTCCCTTTCAAATGAAATAAAATGGGACTGTAGCTTTTGGAAAAAAGGATATATTTACCTGATTATAAGACCTTAAAGTATGAAGTCTTAAAGGAAGCTAAAAAATATAAGCTTGCAATGTATCCGGGAAGCAGTAAGATGTATTAGGACTTAAAGGATTATTACTGGTAGTCCAAAATGAAGAGGAAAATTGCAGAATATGTGGCTAAATGTGCTATATTGATGCAAGTTAAGATAGAACATCAAAAGTATGTGGGGAGATTACAACCCTTTTCGATTCCAGTATGGAAATAGAAGAATATTACCATGGATTTTATGTATAGGCTACCATGGAGTAAGAATGGCATTTTATGTTTGTCTTATTTCTACTAATAAAAATGACTGATTCAGTGGATAAACTAGAAAAATTGTATGTGAGTAAAGTGCTTAGATTACATGGAGTCTTAGTTTCTATAGTATCAGACAGGGATCCTTAATTCACTTCTAGATTGTGGCCAAGTATTCAACATGCTATAGATACTGAATTGGACTTGAGCACTGTTTCTATCTACAAACTGATAGTTAAAAGAATGACCCCGATATTTGAAGATTTGTTAAGATCTTGTATCCTAAAGTTTGGAGGTCAATGGAAGGATCACTTACCCTTGGTATTCTTTTCATATAATAACATTCATCAAGCTATGATTGGCATGGCTCTATACAAAGCTTTGTATGGAAGAAAATGTTGAACTCCTTTATGTTAGGATGAAATTGGCAAAAAAAGACTGTTGGGATCAGAATTGGTGCAAATGCCCACTAATAAGATCAAAGTAATCAAAGAAAGAATGAAGAAAGCCCAAGATAGACAAAAAAGTTATGCAGACAATCACAAAAGACCATTAGAATTCCAAGTAGGGGATCGAGTGTATTTAAAGATTGTGCCTTAGCAGAATTATTCGGTTTGGAATAAAAGGTAAACTAGAACTAAGGTATATAGGCCTATTTGAAATAGTAAAAAGAATTGGACTTGTTACTTATCAATTGACATTGCCCTCATATTTGGCCAAAATACATAATGTGTTCTATGTATCCTTACTTTGAAAAGTGAAGGTGGATCCTTCTTGACTATTACCGCAGGTTTTAATATAGGTTAGAGAAAATTTAACCATGGACGTACAACTTGTAAAGATATTTGATAGAAATGATAAAGAGTTAAGAAATAAGAAGGTTCATTTGGTGAGAGTTTTATGGAAAAACACTCAAATGGGAGAAAAGACATGGGAAAGAGAGTCGAAAATAAAAAAGAAATATCCAAACTTGTTTTCGGATATAGGTAAGAAAACAAATTTCACGGACAAAACTTTTATTGCGAGGGGAGAATGTAAACCCCTAGAAAATTTAGAAGGAGATACATGATAAATAAGTGAGGAAAAGAAAGTATGATGTGAAGAAGTACTAGAAAAAATCTCAGTTAAAAATGATAAAAAAAAATTGATAACGATATGGTGATACGATAACGAGTTGTAAATAACTAAAATGGTAAAATAATACAAATTGGGATAAGAAAATGGTCCTTATAGTTTGTAGAACAATTAATTTGATAAAAAAATGAAACAAAATTTTGGATTTTTGGTAGAGTTTAGTAGAACAATTAATTCTTTTTCCTTCTTAATGATGCTAGAACAAACACCAATTAGAGGGAATATGAGAGAAAAACTTTAGGAGAGCTAAATACTTCAAATACTTTGAGAGAAAAATAAGAATTGTGTAAGATTAAGATGTTAGGAAATGTAAAACCCTAATCACTCTCTCAAGCAAGGAATTAAAAAGCAACCAAGTGAAGGAGAATGAAGAAAGAGTAAGCTGAAACTCATGGCAAAGAAGAAAAAAAAATTTGAGGGAGAGGAAAAAACTTACCACAAAGGACACTTGAAGCTGGATCATCCACACCAGGAGGAGCACATGCAACTGGATCTGATGGAATAGGTTGATGATCTATCCTTACCAGTTATTTTGGTAGAATTTGCATAAGATTAATGTTTTATCTTTAAGTATGATGGAAAGAGAAATATCATGAGTATGGTATTGTAAATAGTGGGAATCAATGAGGAAAGAAAGGAATGATTGAGGAGTTGAACTAAATAAATATGGTCTGGTGTTTAGACATAGACTATCGGTATGAATATTGATAGATTACTCTATAGATTGAGTCCTATGAATATTATTGAATGTTATGGTCCGACGTTAAGATGTAGACCTGGATATTAAATTGTGGTAAGCTGTTATTTGGATAGAGTCTTACAAAATAAATATTTGTATTTATATTATAGTCTGACATTTGGACATACACTATCAATGTTGAATATGATAGGTTGCCATTTGAACGAAGTCCTACATATTATTGCGGAGTATTATGGTCTGGTGTTTGGATGTAGACTTGGCAATGAGAAACTATTGTATGTGATGTTTATTATTGAAATTGAGAAGTGAAATATATATATATAGATATCATAATGTGATTTGAATTTGGGAGTTTAGGTATAGAAAGAAATTTATATTCATAGATTTCTATTGTGGTGTACGAATATAGACAAATGAGGATTAATCAAATTTATAACTAATAATGAAAATGAATTTATTATGATTCATATTTACATAATCATTCTAATAACTAAACTTTAGGATCAAGTTTTACAAATGATTTACATTGAAATATTCCTACCTAATAGCAAAAGAAATCTAAGAAGACTGTATCAACTTTGTCCTGCGGTGTGTGTGTGTATGTGTGTAGGGTCAAGATGTGATGATGAAGAAAGGGATGAGTTAGAAATCATCCACAATGTTTAAAATAAACTAAGGCGTGCCTGAGACTGCCATATGTTGATTTTCTATTGCAAGCATGGGCTTTTGAAGAACTGAAACGATGAAAATTAAGAGGAAACTCTTCTGAAAATTTGTTAAAAGTTAAGATGGAACTATGATAAAAAAAAAAAATGCCATAAACTTCTAAAAAAATATGAAAATAATGATTTTAATGTGTATTGAATATTCTGGGCTGTCACACATTTCTTCCATCTCATTCTTCCCCATCCATTGCAATTATTGTTTTGTCAAAATTAGGCCAAATATTTTCAAAGTACTTATTTTTCTTTTTTAAGAGGTGAATGTTTTCGGTATCCCTACAAGGCAGGTGGTGCAAAAAAATAAAAAGAAAGCAATCAAAGAAGATAAACTGCATAATCCTTATATTGATATTAAAGGTATAAACTAAGCTCATTACAAAGAAAATCATTTTCTAGTATTATAAGCTAAAATTACTGGAAAGGTAAAACAAAGTGATAAAAAAATTACTCTGGTTCAAAGACAATTGGGACTTCCTCATCAACCCAATTGCTTAGTAGCTCTCACTTCTTGCACTTCCTAACGTGCTGATCAAGATCTATGGCTGCATCCAGAGTATTAAGATTTGTTGCTGGAGCAAGATGAATCATCTAATTTCCGGTAGCTTCTTCTTTAACTAAAAGGGTATTAAAAACCATTTCTTTAGGTGAATTTATCATATAAGCAGGGTAGGGATCAAAATTGAAGCTGATACGAGGTATATCCATCCTCTTATCGTAAGGCTCTTTTTCTTCAGTACAAGCCAATCCTTTCTCTCTTTTTTATTTTTGCCATTCTCAAATAATCCTTTCGAACTGGGCTTATATCCCAAACCAAAACGTTGATCAACATTTTTCACTTTCATGTGTTATTCACTCCACTTTCCATAACCAAGGTGGGTGGTATGTCGACCTCGATCATATATTTGGCATCCATTTTAACAACATAAGATAACTCTGGTCATCTTTTGATTGTATGCTCCGAAATCAAATCTAAATTGACAATTTCAAAGGCATGCAAATCTTTATCTTTAACCACCTCGGTCTTGATATATGGTTTAACAACATTCCTCATCATTGTTATAGTTTCCTCCAACTTTACTGTAACCAATCTACCATTTGCAATGTATTTCAGCCTTCGATGTAATGAAGATGCAGCATCCTTAGTTGAGTGAGTCCAAGGTCTTCCCAAAAAGATGTTGTGGCTTGAGACCAATAAGTTCAACCCTTGTGGATGGGTCACACCCGACCCAGACCTAAGGGTGTGCTATTTTATACTTGAAAAAAACTGTCATGTTTTGGCCCTTAAGGCGTGTTTGTCAAATATTACCTTGAGACATTTTCAATGCCTCTATTAATTATAAGCTAAGAGTGTGTTTGACAAACACGCCCTATTGCATTTCCCATTAACTTTAGGTCATCTTTATTTTAGTATCTAACCACACATAACCGAAACAAGTTTAGTTTTTTTTTAAATAATTCAGGGACCATTTTAAATTATTTGTTGGTCTCTCACATGTTTTTTCAATAATTTTACCTAATATTAGGCTATCAACTTACACTGTAAGATATTGACCTGGTAATAAAAAAATATATGATTTTTCTTTGAAATTTAAAAAAAATAAAAAAATTCCCTTATTTCAAAAAAATATTAAAATATGTTTTTCATCAATAATTTCATATAATATTGG
>Ga0325410_1009518_pt1 | contig 10359 bp, 4 predicted proteins | sample PopdelMetagenome_16_FD_206182 | JGI IMG/M metagenome (GOLD analysis project Ga0325410, IMG submission 206182) | Populus deltoides microbial communities from Bellville, Georgia, United States - Xylem-PdIQD-R3 | ecosystem: Host-associated > Plants > Phyllosphere > Stem > Wood/Secondary xylem...
ATAAACTTTTCTTGTGTCTCTTACTAATTAGTCGATCTTTTCCATCATCATCTTCTTTTATATGCTCCCTATAATTGCTTTAATTAAGAATATATCCTTGTCATTAAGGAGATAATATATTATTATGCCATGCCTTGTGCCTTCACGTTGGATAATCACAACGTGTCTCCAACACATACGTTGCAAAAAAGTTGTTCTAAGAGTGTGTTTGACAGTGTGGTTGTGAGTGCTTTTCAAATAACTTTTCGTGCTAAAATGCATGCCAATGATATTTTTTCATTTTTTAAAAATTATTTTTGATATCAGCACATCAAAACGATTCAAAACGTACAAATCATATTAAATTTTAACAAAAAAAAATTTCAAATATTTTAAAAACGCAACCGCAACCGCAACCGCGTTCCCAAACGTTACCTATCATTAGATATTGTCCGAGATTTTTTGGAATTCACTTACATGAAATGAGATTCATAGATTATTATTATAATAATAAATTTTGCTCTTATTTACGGTAACTTTTCCGGCTACCATTTAAGAAAAGTGGATATAAAAAACCTTTTTTAATTATAATTTTTTTAAAAATATATATTTAGTTAAAAATATTTTGAAAAAAATCATTATTTTAACTTCTACAAAACTAAAGTTTAAAACAAAATTATGTGTGAGGCCAATTAAAAAAAACAGAAACTATTTGACTAATTAAATAGGTTTTTTCTATGTAATTGGACAAAAAACAGAAGCTATTAAAATACTAAATAGTCTCTAAATTTAGCTCGGTTGTGCAAGTGGATTTAAAATCTAGTAATCCTTGAGTTAATCTAGATGTTAAAAAAAATTAACATAAAATTAACTCAATTTAATTTTAGTGATCAATTGATGATTACATGACCTGATTAATAAACAAATTAATTTTTTATTGATTCAGGTCAATTAAGTTCAATATGTTCGAACCATAACCTAGATTTTATGTCAAATTGATATCCTAAATAAGTTTAATAAATATTATGTTTCAATATTAAAAACTCAGATTAAACGGTTTTTGTTTCTTCGATGTTGGATTGGATAGGAAGTAATTTGCTATTTGCGTTATTATGTGTTTTTCAAGACTAATTAAGCAGAGAATGTGAAGAAAACGTTTTCTTACAAATGCAAGGAACTTAATGTTAACTCAAGCGGCTCCTCACATATGGGAGAGAGAGAGAGAGAGAGAGAGAGAGAGAGAGAGAGAGAGAGAGAGAGCATACACAGACAGAGATTTCTCCGAAATTTTCAAATCAAACAAAACAGAAAAGAAAAGAAAAGAAAAGACAAATACTGTTCGAATTTTAAGTGTTCGCGGCAGGGAGCTTGAGTGGGAGATTCTCGTACTTGACTTCTAGTTCTTGTGAACTTCTTGCTCCTGTGGGCATTTCTGGTCTTTGGTCGGTGGACTCGGTACAGTACAACGTTTGTTCAAAATATATAATTTAAGCTTTTTCAAGAATGACAGTTCCTTGATGCTAAAAACAATTATTAATATTTATTTATTTCAAATTTGTTTCTAAAGAGGCACTCGATTATGTATTTAAAATAATCTTACTTTACTGAATCAATATGAGAAATCAGTTTTTTTTTTTATGTTAATTTCTTACAAGTAAACTGGTTTTATTGCACCTAGATTTTGATTTGATTGAGATTAAAGCTCGATTTTTAATTCCTTAAACAAAATTAGAGTCATTAATGGTGTGTTTGTAATGTGTTTCAATTTATTTTTTAAAATGGTTATTACTCGAAAATAAATATTAAATTTATTTTTTTATTTATTGTTTTAATATGTTAATGTTAAAAATTAAAAACAAATTTAAAAATATTATTTGAAACATCCTACAAGGGTTATCTCCATTCTTTGAGGCTCACCAGAGGCCACTGGGCATTTGAGACATAGTTTAATAACTTTTTATTTTTATTTTTTTGGATCATATGTAAGAGAGGAAATTAGAAAATAAATATTTTTGTTATAAAAAACAAGAAAATCAAAATCAAAATCTTTTAAAATTGTGTTAATTATTCTTTAAACTAGTAATTAGCGTTTCAAAATTATATTCTAGGAAAATAGTTCGAAAAGAAAAATTGTCAGCAAAAATTGGAGGTCTCTCTGATCAAGATTAACAAAAATGAAAGCTAGAATAATTGAGTTTTAGGAAAGGGCTTGTGGGCTGTGGCACATACTTTGGCATTTGGAAAATTAAAAGCTAATGTACATTCGAGATTGCCATAATGGTAATGATAATAATTTAAAATATTTTTTTATTTAGAAATATATTAAAATAAAATTTTTTATATTTTAAAAATTATTTTTAATATCAACATATTAAAACGATCTAAAAACACAAAAAATATTTCATTTTACATTAAAAAAAATTAAAATTTCATTAACACATCAAAATAACATTTTCTCTTTGTCTCAGTGATCAAGTTTCATCTTCTATGATAACCCATTTTTGGATCCAAAGGGGGGAAGACGACCAACGAACTAGACTACAAATTTTACTTTCAGTGGCATTTCATTTTAGCTTCCCTGCATGAGATAGTTAATTACCTGCAAAATTAGCAGAAATATCATAAATTTTTTTTTATCGGTGGATTATAGTGAATTTTATCAATAAAATAGTTTCTCATTGTATATCAATAAATATTGATAAAAATATTTTCTCAGAATATATTAAGAAAATTATAGTAGGAAAAGAAGGAATGAGAAAAAAAAATCCAAAAAATACGATGATGTGTTATTTTTACAGACAAACTTATCGACAGATTTAAATATGATGATTAAATCCATCAATAAATGTATCTGAAATATTTAATTTATGACTTGACAAGCGACTTTCCTCTCTCCATCCCTCATTTCTTCTTCTTTTTCTATTTTTTATGTGCAACAAACATTACAACCTGATTTAATTTTATCACAAATCAATATCTCACTACAAATTCAGCCACCCAACACCTAATTTGTCAGTATCTCTGTTCTGATTCAAATTTTATTAAGAATTCTCAACTTCAAGTAAGCAAAATTATCTATTTTTTATTTGAATTTAATTTTAAAATATTAATTTTTATTACATATTTTTATAGTATATGTATTTTGTTTCGATGTTTACTTGTTTTTATAGCTTTTTTCCATATAAATTTGTATTATAATTGTATGATTTGTACATGTTAGAATTTGTTTGAGAATTTATAAATTTGTATTTGTTTATAAATTGATGAAATTTAATTTGAATTTTATAACTTAAATGTTTTCTAATGAAATAAATAATAATTTATTTAACAAGTCCATTTTATAAAACATGTAAGGAATGTACTATTTATTGCTATAATATTTTCCCCAACAAAATAAAAAAAATAAAAAGGCTAGGTGTTGCTAGTTCTGAAAGGCAGACCCACCCCATTTTGCTAAGGTGCATGCTTGATTTTTTTTTCATAAAAATTTAATTTATTAATTTTTATTTTAAGTTATTTGAAAATAAAAATCCGATCAAATCCAATCAAATTTGCTAAATTCAGATGAGATCCAATAGAGTAAACTTCAAGATGTTTTTTTTTTAATTCTAATAAAATAAACTATAGCTATTAAATTGTTTAAATGATTGAGTTGCTAACGAACTTGATCTAAATCAAGTTTTATTTCAAACGAGTTGAAAATTAACTTGTTAAATCTGAACACTAAAGCTAAATTCAAGTAAAACGTAATAGGATGAATTTCAATATTTTTTAGTTTTTATTTTAAACAATATCTTTTATTAAAAAACGAAAATGATATGGTTTTAGATTTCCCGGTAAATTGGTACCAAAGATTCGGGTGAAGTGAGCCCCTAGCAAAGTTTTTTTTTTTTAAATAAAATCCATTAATAATTAATATATTCTATCTCAAGCTTCTTAAATGAAAATTTAAATTTAAAGTCAAAAACCAAATCATCATCGCACTACCAAAGACACTTAAAATACTCAAAAACCTCTCCTTAATCTCTCCGAACAAACCAAGTTAGAAGAAATATCTCTCTACCCGTAGATTCTCTTTTTCCGTTCTCTTATGAGACGGAGATGATTTGTTTTCAGCCAAGCAGCACAAAATCAGTATGGATTTTTCTTCCGCCTCCGCCTCCCCTCTCTGCCGCTCGCCGCCCCGCACTCGCAGTCGTAGATGGCGTCAGAGTCGGACTTGTACCGCTGTTGTTGTGGTGGCTGCACTTGTGATTACCACTACAGCCTGGCTGTCTCTTGTTTTCTCCGGCACTACTGCTCGGTGGTGTTGGCATAGGCTTAAGAACTGGGAAGGCAGTCTGCATACGCTCCCGTGGAAACCACCAAGTCAGAATCCAAATGGGGTTGAGGAAGAAGATAAGGATTTGTCTCTAGAAGGAATTGCTCCGTCTCTTCCTTTAGGAAGAAACAGAAGCCTATCGGAGGAGGAGAGACGAAGAGATGGAGCAGGGCTAGCGTTAAATCATATAGTTTTCGGCATTGCAGGGTCTTCTCAGCTGTGGAAGAGAAGGAAAGAGCTTATAAGGCTATGGTGGAGAAAGGATTCTTCAATGCGGGGTTATGTTTGGGTGGAAGAGCAAGTGGATGATAAAGAATGGGATGAGTCATTGCCAAAGATTATGATTTCGGAGGATACTTCTCGGTTTCGGTACACGAATCCGACCGGACATCCTTCTGGGCTTCGGATTGCGCGCATTGTGTTGGAAACTTTTCGACTAGGTTTGTCTGATGTTCGATGGTTTGTTTTGGGAGATGATGATACTATTTTTAGTGTAGATAATTTGGTTGATGTATTGAGTAAGTATGATTGTCATGAGATGGTTTATATCGGCGGTCCTTCAGAGAGTCACTCTGCTAATACTTATTTTAGTCATAATATGGCTTATGGAGGTGGCGGGATTGCTATAAGTTATCCTCTTGCCAAGGCGCTTTATAGTGTTCTTGATGATTGTCTTGAGAGATATCATAGGTTATATGGAAGTGATGATAGACTCCTCGCTTGTATTTCCGAGCTTGGCGTTCCTTTATCAAGAGAACATGGGTTTCACCAGGTTTGTTTATCTACTACTGCTGCCCTCCTGCTCTTAATCATTTTCTAATTGTCACCTTTTAGAAAACTTGTATTTTATTAGTAATTATGTGTTATGGCTTGTGCTGCTAAGAAGTTAGTGGTTTTATGTTAAAGTCTGGAGAATTAGACCCCTTGAATTCTAGGATTTAAGTTGTGGTTGGTTTGTTATGGCAGTGGGATATCAGGGGTAGCGCTCATGGTCTTTTATCTGCGCACCCGATTTCACCCTTTGTGTCAATTCATCATGTAGAGGCCATGGAGCCTATTTACCCTGGGATGAGCTCTTTGGACAGTTTGAAATTGTTCATTAAGGCCATGAAGGTTGATCCTATGAGCTTCTTGCAGCGATCAATCTATTATGACCATGCACGCCGCCTAACTTTTTCTGTCTCGCTTGGTTATGCTATTCAAGTGTTCCCAAGCATCGTGCTACCCCGGGTCCTTGAGCGCTCAGAAATGACTTTCTCTGCTTGGAACAAGATTCATAATCTGAATGAGTTTGATTTGGATACTAGGGATCCCTCCAAATCTGTTTGTAAGAGTCCAGTCCTCTTCTTCTTAGAAGATGTGGAAAGACAAGGCAACACTACTCTGGGTACATATGTGCGGGCGGGGAGATTGAAAGATGATTTGAAAAGAAAAGTTCTCTGCTTTCCTCGTTCGGCTCCTCTTCCTTATGTGGGGCGTATTCAGGCTTTGGGGTATCCTCTAAAGAACTGGCATTTGGTGAGTTCCCTTTGTATTTTTTTTTTTTTATTCTCAGCATCGTCTACTCTGATTTTCAAACTTTTCCTTACAAGTTAAATGTTGACATTTTAAATATATATCATGGACAGTCACCACGTCGCCTGTGTTGCAAACTGAATCAAACAAGTGATGAACTCCTTACAATATCAGTTAGACAGTGTGGGAAGGGATCTTTTGGTTCTTTTGCTGATTCCGTGTGAATATGAATGGTAGCACTTCGTCTACTCGATATCATTGCTGGGGGGATTATTTTATGCTTGAAGAAGGCCCTTTCCCAGCCTGTGCTTTATATTGTACAGCATCATTGTTTGTCTCCTTCTTGCAACAGTGGTTTACCGAATAGCATCTGGCATTTTCAAAACCATGCTAACAAATTGAGTTTAAGATGAGATCACAGACCTTCACTTCATGGACTACATTCTGTGCCTTCCTTTTTCTTCGGAAGGTAAATAATTTGAAGTCTATATCTAACTTGTAAACATTGCTAATGATGTGAGAGCCAATTTTTGTTAGTTTACAAATGAAAACTCCAAGATTCATTTGTCCTATTTTTAATTGTCTGTGTTTTGCTGTGAACTCTAGTAATTTTATTTTTTTCTTGTACCTTCAACTCTCTGTTGAACACTATTGTTCGAGCAATTAGATCTTTGATTGTGCCACCCACTCATCGCAGTAGATGTTCAGTTAAATATCATCCCAATTATTTGGTGTTGGTTTGATATGTCCTTTTTACTTTATAAGGAAAGCCCTTGATAGGATTTTCGTGCATCTGTTTGGCATTCTGTTCTAATTAGAACCTAGTTGACTATCTTACCACATTGTTCTGCTTTTCTGCAGATATGTTGGATCCAACACCATGGGTTTTACCTTAACCCCATGCAACTCTTTGATCACATCCCTTACAATCTTGTATTCAATTTGTGTACTTTCAGTGCTCATTAGTGCATATTTTTTCTGTATTATTCAGCTTGTATCATACTTATTATGGTCTAATGGTATGGATAATACGCAATATTTGGAACTAGTAAATTTGAAGGGTTTGCTGATCTACACAACCCCCCCCCCCCCCAACCCCATTACTCTTTCCTTAATCTCGTGCAACTTATGAGCACATCATCATATGGATTCATATGAGTGCATCATACACAACTCAACTTGCATCGTGTCTCCAATTTGTGTACCTTACAAGGACACGTTAGAAAAAAGAACAATGTGTCAAAAGTTATGTCGCCTTGTGCAGTTTTTCTCTTCTACGGTGGACCTACAATGACTTGGAGTTCATTGCCTCCGGTCAGCTGTTGTTATGCTAAAAAGAGCTAAATCATCCAATTAATTCATTATGTTTGTTGCCTTATTGGTCCAATTACGATCTTACGGAGTTCATTATTCTAAAGCTCTCACGCTCTCCAATTGTGTCATGTTTTCTCTTCGGAAACCTTGGTAGGTTAGGGATGCAGGGTTTTTGTGAGTGAGATGAAGGAACATTTTGGTAATCTTGTCAACAACTTTTTGTAATTTGTGATGATTGTATCTCATTCTTTTAGTCTGAATCTTTGTTTTTTATTCTATGAGTTGCTAGTTAAAAAATGCTTTAAGGCATACGTTTTGACTTTTGCATTAAGGAGTCTCTCTTACCTATCTTTGTCATAAACGAATGAGATATTTGGGCATCTCTTAGTTTGTGAGAAATTGTTTGAGCAAGACCCTAAGAAGCATGGAAATGACAAAGTTCAATGGGTCTACGCAAAAAAGAATAGTCAAAGTCATGTTTCAGCTCTTTCTTCATGAAACCTATCCTGTTTCTAACCTTTTCTGGAGTGATATCAAAGGCTCAGACTAGCATCTTAATGGAGCCTTTTTTTTTTCTCTTCTCATTGATTGTGTTGATGTGGTTGTCCTCTTGCGTTATAGATGTCCTAGGTGGTTTAACTTTGAATAATCTCTCCGCATAGGACTGTCCGTATACACAGCTGGTTCTTGATTTGATCCGTATACCATTTCCAATCATTCTTCTTGAGTGAAATAGACAACTAACGCAAGATTCTCCGTGTAGCCGTGTTACTAGAGGCCCTGTCGGTTTTATTAATTCTTTTCTGGAGCAGATCTTCCATCTTTTCTTCCATATGGATCTTTACTTGAGAGTTCTCATGATTTTGGTTCATTGGGTAAATTAATTGCATGTTCTTTTTTTCTCGTGCAGTCCATCCTATGTCAATACACCTGTCTCAAACTACAAATGCAAGTACAAACCATACCATGAAGGAGAAACTGTCTAACACCAGCGATGCTTTTTAATAGCTTTACATTTCAGTGCTTTAATCTTTATCCATCAACTTATATGGTTTAGTTACTTCCAGATTGCGTAACTAGCAAATCAGGTTGGATTTGTGGCCGAGAACCTCTCTCAGGAACTGGGAGGTTAGCTGCATTTGAAGTTGCAAGTTGAGTGTGAACTAGTGCATGCACTGTACATCCATTTCATTAGTGACTAAAGCCAGGGGTTTAAAGTGGCTTTTGAAGGGCAGAAACAGTTTGATGGCACAGCAAAGCATTAAGTGCCAGAAGTGCAACTTGTTCATTCTGATGGGTGCAAGTCCTTTTAGTTCTAGTGGGAGCTGTCGCCCTGATAAAGTGGACAATTAACGATGCTTTAGGAGTCGTTAATAGATCACTTCAAGTGATGGTGACCCTTTTTTGACTTGATGGGATTTTGCTTGGGAACCTGAATTTTATCCTTATTGTTTTCTTTTTCATCCTAGAATTTCTTCCCACTCGTTCACAACTTCATAAGCATGTTCTTATTTTGCTGTCTAATCAACCATGGAATTTACTTTCAAGGGAGTACAAACTCCAATGGTTAAGACTCGAGATTTCTACCTGGAGATCTCACTAATGTTTTAGGGATAATCTTTTCGCTACAGTCATTGCTGCCGTGGACATGCAAGACCATTAATGTATTAGCCCAGCAACGCTCGTTGGGTTTTCTTTCCTGGAAAAGAAGACTCGCATGAGGTGACTGCTGGCTACTAAGGGTTAAAGAGTGTTACACATTCTTGTCAGAAGAGAACATGTTGGCTAAAAACCTGGAACACAAGCTGCTGAGATACCGAAAAGAAGAGGAGGTGGGCGTGGGCAGTGTCATGCGGCGCGGCCGTGTAGGACAAATTTGGATTTCAAGCAGCGGGATGACTAGGCGGGTTTTTTTTTTAATTATTATTATTTTCTAGTGTGAGGGATGAACCCTATCCTCAAAACATTGAATTAGGGTCATCTTTGAGTTGCCGTAGGTTTTTTTCTCTCCTTGGAAAAGGAAAAAGACCTTCGTGTTCTGTCGATTGTGTTCTGTCGGGCTTGCATTTTTCACTCCAAATGCACGGAATATGTCGTTGTGATATGTTTGGCAAGGTCACGGTGATGGCAAAATATTTATGTGGTAATTAAGTTCCGATACATTTCAGATTTTATTTGTGTTATTTATGTGGTAATTAAGTTCCGATATTTAATATGTCATTTTAAATATTAATTTGACTAGCTTCATCTCAATGAAATTAAAAAAAAAGTATCGGGGAATATATTCTTAATCAATCAATCTCAAGACGACATCACATTTGCCCGTTTCAGAATCCACATGTCTGCCTTGAATTCGTGGCCTTGCATGAACCAAGTAAATCTAGGAGGACTTTATACATCACACAACATGACATTTCTATTTGCTATTATGATGACTGCCTTTCAAGCAATAACTTTCAATCCTCTAATCACATATTAATTAATCGTAAAACCATTCGTACTTTCATTGTCATTTAGGATTATAACATCTTTTCCTTGACAATTACCTCTAATCCTAATTGTATTAAGAGCATAACTCTAGGCTAGATCCTTGAATGATAGCCCAAATTCTTCAATCATGTTATGCAATCCTTTATCATTACACTTCAAGTCCATGAATAGTTTTGAGAACCCATTTTAAAAATATAAGTACAACAAAAAACTTCCTGATCATTATATATATGATCGATGTTATAACTTAAAGTTTTGATGATTTTAGTTCTTTTATTGATTGAAATCAACCATTAAAATTCAACTAGGATGGTAAAGATGATGTTGAAGGAAAAGATTTAAATATAACCTTTTGTTTTGCTTAAAGTCTTCTTTTTTTTTCTAGCACGCTTGTCTTGACTTTTTATTGTTTTTTATAAATTGAAGTGAAAAAATATCTTTAGGTTAATTTTTATACATTATTTTTTTTCAATTATGTTTTAAGTATGCCATTGTTTTAACGAAAACAAATTCTTTTAGTATTTTCTTAAAATTAAAACCAAGTTTACAACATGGGAACTAGACGAAGATAATATGTTTGAGATTGTGGCAGCGGTTGATTTTCAAAGTATTTTTTGCTTGAAAATATATTAAAATAATTTTTTTAATTTATTTTTGACATCAACACATCAAAGTAATATAAAATCATAAAAAATATAATTTGAAGCAAAAACAAATTTCAAAAATATTTTTTGAATGCA
>Ga0325410_1009520_pt1 | contig 10358 bp, 5 predicted proteins | sample PopdelMetagenome_16_FD_206182 | JGI IMG/M metagenome (GOLD analysis project Ga0325410, IMG submission 206182) | Populus deltoides microbial communities from Bellville, Georgia, United States - Xylem-PdIQD-R3 | ecosystem: Host-associated > Plants > Phyllosphere > Stem > Wood/Secondary xylem...
AAAAAACGAACATTATTTCATTATCAAACGTGTATTAATATCTAGCTTGTCACTCGATGCTTCCTCTCTAACATTTCAATGGTCAAACTTTAAATCATTCTGACTTTTTGACCCTGAATATTTATTGTGGAAGAGAACTAGTCCTTGGTGCTCTTTTTGAGCCATGTGTAGGGCCTTATTTAATGCGGCTTCTACACTTTTATAAAATATAACCATAGTTTGGGACAGCGTACAGTTTTTAAGGAAGCCATAGTTTTGATTTCGGCAGTCAATCCCGCCCTGACACGGAAAATGCAGCAAATGGGAATGAAGACTTTATCAACCATGTAAACATATGAAATCAAAAGAGAAAAAATAAAAATCCCAGAAAATGATGTTTCAATATAAAAAACACTTTTTCGTATGTGCAATAAATTTCAATATCTTTTTCATAAATGTATTATGATAAATCACTATAATACAGCAGAAATTGGTCCATATAAAAAGTATATTCAAGGTTATATTTTTTTTATACTGTATATTTATATAATAAAAAGGATTTCATTTGAATCATCTCTCGTTATAACCTTATAATTCACTATTTTGTTTCTTAAAATGAAATTTGCCCCCCTTTTGAAACCTCTAATTCCAAGTAATTTCTTGCCTTTCCAAATTAGTGACTGTAGGGCTATTTTCTTAAGCATTTTAAATCAATGGTAGCCCTTAGACAGCACATTTTTAGCTGTCAAAGTATCAAGTGCGAGTGTGGGACATTCGGGTTCTGTAGCCCGACGGAGTATCATGAAAAAGTCTCACTTAAAATGGAACTTAGTACCACACCTTTTCCTACCAAAAAATAATCAATCAAATGTGATGAGATAGTTGAAAATCCCAAAAAAAAATTATGATTTTCTTAATATTCTTATAGGTTAGAAGGCACAGGAGGTTGGGCTTACATGGTTGTAACATCTACAAAAATAAGGTGTTTTTTTTTTTTAAAAAAAAAAAGCTGGTGACTTTTGGTACCGATGAGAGTTTTGTGAGATTATGTATGTATTTATCTAACTGCAGAGAATATTTAGATTTGAATAAGAAAAAGAAAATCAAGCCTTCGACTTCATCTAAAAAAGAATATGAAAATTCATGAAAGCGTGTTCATGCAAGGATATGATGATCACCGTGCTTACTATCTACAGTTTTGGACTATTTGGAGATAAAAAAAGATCAAAATGACAACATATGATCACTGCAAAAAATATCTTATAAGTTCTGGGTTTTGAGATTCTATATGACTATCGATGATAACATCATCAATCTCTAGAAGATATATGGCTATCCTCATTTAATGCATGCATGCATGTTTTGCCATCATAGTTGAAGGCGAGCAAGCCAGGTTTGATAAGAGATAATGTATTCAAGTGTAAGAACGTCATTCAGGATTCGGTTTATTAATTTATAGAATTTCAACTAGTGTATCATTCAAAGGTGTTCAAGTACAATTTGATAGTGGATACTTAATTTGGCCTTGATGGTCCATCATCATCATCTATAAGGGACTAAATTGATGATACTCGTTTTTGAAGAGCACTCCATGTGATACGCCCAAGCTCGATCTAATGAAAAATCAAAGATTTACAAGCTCTATTTCAAGCTTAATTTCATGTATGGAGATCTGGATCGTGTTTAAACGATATATACCCCGTGCCCATCAAAATAAAACTTGTATTGTGAGAGAGGTGAGAGTTTCTGGAGATCTAAGTTACCTGTATGTAGATAAATTTGGAAAATTTCCCTTTTGATTAATCTCTCTTTCACTTCTGTTTCTATAATCTTCAATATTTACTCTATCTGAATTAGATGGTTGGAAATGGTTTATTGAATTTCCCAATGAATGCTGTTCATCAGAACCCCAGTGAATCGATACCAATTCCAATATATTAGGGTTAGAATTGCAAGTGTAAGAGGTCGGTCAATTCCTGCAGGTATTTTGGCAAGTTGAATCTTCCAACTGTGATATATACATTCTTAATGAGGACAAGAGGATTGCTATTAACTCAATTGTCATGCTGTTAACTCTATCTTCATTACACTTATAAAAGTCTCATTATGTATTAAATTGATTAATTAATAATATTAGAATATATGTGAGTTGAAGTTTGATTAATATTTCAAGATATATAAAAAAGATGGATTGTATATCCCATGTATTTTTTTATTAATATCTCGTTTACATTTATTTTATGTTTTTGTTTTTGTTTTTTTAATCAAAAACATTTTTATCTTTGTTTATTAATTTATCTTAGAATACTAACCAAACTCTACTATACACCACCTAATAAATTAACGAACCAAAGATTCTACATAAACTTAAATATTTTTAGGGATATTTAAAAATATGCTAATGATTGTTTTTTAAAGTGTTTTTTTCTTAAAAATATATCAAAATAATTTTTATTTTATTTTAAAAAAATATTTTTGACATCAGCACATTAAAATGATATAAAAATATCAAAAATATTAATTTAAAACAAAAAAAATATTAATTTTTTAAAAAACACTTATAAAAAGTATATAAACAGACAGTCCTTTAAACTGCTTTCGTTTGATAAATGCGTGGACTTATGGGTATGTATTTTTATTAATTCTGGTACGAATCTTAGAGCTCCATATTTTTAATAAATTCCTGATGCATCAGACTCCTTGACACACAATTAATTAACCTTAAGTACATAAATCCGCATACATACATACATACATACATACATATATACATCATACCGGAACAACTGCAAAATCTCCTGATCTTAATCTAAACAAAATTTACAAAAAAACTACCAAATTTCTTGAATCTAACAAAACTAAGATCAAGAACAAGCAACCCTATCTCTACTGGCATTCATTAGGCAAAACCTGGTAAGCCTTGGCTGGAAATCCCTCCTCCTGTGAAGATCATGACTAGACGGCTTGATAATCTGTAACAAGATTGCCTTGAATGAATTTGCTTTGGCAATCAAAGCCAATCCCCCCTTGTTATTCGACCCAGCACGACCGATTCTTGATCTGGCAGGCACCCTAAGGGAATCCCGGTGCAGACCACACCTGAATGATCCGGGATGTGTGGTGGGTGAACACAGGCATGTCCTGGTTTCTTGCTGTTTATGTGACTTAGGACAAGGTCCAATATTTCTAGATGCCATGCATGTAATAATGTAATATTAGTTTCTTTCGAATCTGTTAGGATCCTGTCTCCTGTGAGGTAAGCTAACCTATGGAAGGATTTATGGCCACTTTTATAGCCTCCTTTGGACTTAATGACCTTAGATTTGGTACTAATGACAGCCTGGTTAAGTGTTACTTAGTGTAATAACGTAAGATGTTGTTGGGTATTGTAGAAAGAGAAGATATATCTTAGTGTTCCTAATCAACCCCTTAATCCATTGGATAATACATGACATTTGGATGAGTCCGTCAGTTTTTCCAAACAATTACTCCACGGCAACTCACAGGAAATTCCTGATTACAACGTAATAGATATTAATAGCATGTTTATATTGTATTTTAAAAGTATTTTTTAAAAAAGAACTTTTTTTATTTTTTGTGTTTTTAGATTATTTTAATGTGTGAATATTAAAAATAATTTAATTTTTAATATTTTTTATTATTTTTTAATCATTTTAATTTGTTAATGTTAAAAATAAATTTTTAAAAATAAAAAAATATTATTTTAATATATTTCAGAACAAAAATATTTAAAAAAAAACAGCACATCACTTAAATCTAGAACTTTTAATTCTAATTGTCAAATAATTATAGTTTATATTTTTATACTAAATTATAGATAATATCAAACTAAAATCTCTTAAAAGATTATTAATTTAACATTTCTTTTTTAAAAAAAGTTACTTTCAAAACAGTATATATAAAAAGTATGTTGCGCTGTGTAATTCAAAATCCAAGCGAAATTCTTATTGAACAAATAAAAAATAGGATTGTGTTCCCAGCTCTTGATCCGTACTCTCCACACATATTAAAATTTTACAGATATGGATTAAAAAATTAATTAAATAAAAAGATTAAATCCAAAAATAATGTGATAATCAAATTAGAAAAATAATATGATGATCTTTTTCCTTCAATGGATTATAAAATGAATGATCTAAGTTTGTGAGTTTATTTTTGTCCTTATTATTTTCATCTTTCACAACAATTAATTATGATATAACTATATTATAATAATGTTGCTTTATCTTTTATTTTAAATATAGATTCCAACATATAACATGTAAATTTCTTTAAATGCACAAAAACTAATAAAATTTAAATATTAATATAAGCGGTGAAGAATTGAGGTTAAAAATTTCTTTCATTCTACTATTTTTCTAAGGATGTGTTTGTTTTGAGTTGCAATCTACTTTACAAAGTATTTTTTTCTGAATAAATATTAAATTAATGCTATTTTAGGAGTTTTTGAATAATCTTAATATATTTATATTTAGTGTAAGAAATAAAAAAAATAAAAAGAAATAAATTTTGATACTAAAACGCTTGGTTTACCTGACTGGATCCTATTCCCTCCTAAGCTTTCCAGGCCATAAAAAAAAAAATATTTTCAATTTAAAAATACACTACGTCACAATACCAAATAAATATTAAATATAATTGAAAAAAATCACTCTTCTTCTGGAGAGGGAACAAACTTCAAATTCAAGTCTCAGGCGCTGTTATTGTCACTTCAAAAGCCAAAACAACCACTCCTCTTGTCCTCTTGATTGTTTTACTGCAATTATGAAGGTTTAGGGTACAAGATTGGTCTTGCGGTCCAAACCATTGAATACGAATTAGACTTGGCTGGGAAGCAAGGAATCTCTAGCAAATTAAATTGCCTTCTCAACTGATATTTCAATTTTGATACATGCCTTTTGCAATCAGTACTATCTTGCATTTGGCACCATAACGATATGAAGCCCCAAGCCATAAGCCAGCTTTAGGCCTTCATACTTTTAAACCAGTTCACACGGAGCAGCAGCAGCAAATTTGGCCAGACAAGAATTGGTTTTAACTTTTAAACTTGACTATGCATGCTTTACGTCGGTCGTATGGGTTCACACACACAGCAAATCGATGTCGGCAATGTGCCACAGCAACAAGAGCGAGGCAATCCAGCCATGTCGATTAATCCCAGCAGGGACCTGCCTAGCCAGCTGCTACCACACCTACCGTCCTTATTTAGCAAGCATCACAGAATTCAGACACGTAGCAACAAAGCGTCACGAAAAAACTTGTTCACGAGTCTCTATAATTTGTTATTTACGATGATGATGGGCATGGCTTAAGGACCCCACTTTTTTACTTTCACTCAAAGTCTTACAAGTGTGCTTGTGTGTGGGAGTGGTAGTACTAGCAAGGGGATAGATCAAAAGCTTTCATTGATGTTGATTCGTTAGTCCATAGGGCAATATAGTAGTGGTGTTAAGTTATGTCCTGATTTTTTCGATCCTAGCTTCTACTGATTTTTTTGTCAAGGAAATGAATTCGAGCTGGGGATCATTGATTGAACGGCTTTGAGATATAGATAGAATGCACAGAGGTCAGCGATCCTTCCCATGGTGTCTTCTTCTTATCTTGTCAAGGAGATGAGTTCCAGTTGTGCAAGAAATGATGGGCATGGTTTTCCTGTATCTTGCAGCCATTTAAAGACATGACCCCAAGACTTTCAATATTCCAGTTGTGCAAGAAATGATGGCTTGGGCCTCACGACTTGAAAAGGATTCCAGATACTCAAGAACTGAAGGACTTGACAGCTCAGGCAAAAGTAACTTATCTTTACATCTGCTTGCTCGGTCTGTATTAAGTTAAAACAGGACACTACGCAAAAAAAGGAAAAAAACAGTCTCCACAAGAGCGATTCCATTAGAACATGCGAAAACAAAAAGGCAGGAAACTACAAGTCATGAGAAAAGGATCTGTACTTAGTAACGCACTAACGAAGTAACGATACTCCAGCCTAAGGATGCTTAGCATAATGCACAAGAATACCCGCATAGCAAGCGATCCAGGATATGGACTAGAAATAATTAGCAACCTTATAACTAGATTAGGGCATCTTCATGATGCCTTGCCAGGGCCTTCCAATGAGGACATGAACTGCTTGGTATATACACGATGCCTTCTCTCTCTTGCGTAAATTACCCAGAAGATCAGTGACAGCATTACTGCCGCAGATACAATTACTAGCCCAATGTATATCCATTGTGAGTATCGCCGCAAATCAGGACAATAAGAATGGCTGATCTTGGTGAATGTTTCTCGCACAAAAGTGCAGTCTTCCAGGTTAACCAAGAATGGACCATAACGACTCAACCCATAACTTAGGTTTACTGCAGATTCCATCTGATTGTACAAGCTGGGTGTAAGCCGACCGGGTGTAATACAAATCTCAGATGATGAAACCTGACAGATATAATTCTTCCACACCTGCTCGATACAGAGAACAAAAGCAGTAAGCCTTTCTGAATCATACTCTAAATACATTACGAATCAGGTAAAATTTGTAAGCAGAAGCTGACTACGGAGGAGGTCGTGAACTGAATTTATTCTTAATCAAAATTGAAAAGCACATAAATATACTGAAACAAGATATTACCCCCAAAATCTCACTTTAAAAATCTGGCACCACAAGTTAAACAGAGAAACCAAGTAAGATTTTGGATTTTGCACGACCGGGAAAATTTAAACATGGTCTAAAATAGGATGATGTTGACAAACATACACAATGATTATAACTAGCAACTGAATCTTATATGGCATCTGCTAGTGAGATGGATAATTGGTGGCTTAATCTTCAGCAAATCCAATATATAAAATGCCTTTCAGCCCTTCTATTTACACTTTTCATGTTCACATATATTACCTGGGTAGCATTGCTCAAGTCCACTTCACCAGCAGCACATTTACGATCTGTAAAATCAGAATTGAATGGGTTGCAAAGAACAGGCATCAGTGGGCCGGATTGATTGTAATATAGATCTCTAGCTTGGGGTGGAAAATTTCGGTTGGAGACATTGCTAACTACATAGTCAACAACATTGACAAGTTGATAGGTTGTCTCCTTTGTCTGCCTCAAGGTTTCTTGAGCAGTTGCGTTGTCCACACATGGGATTATATCATCCAATGCTGTTTTGGCAGTGGGGTTCTGAACCCACTCATCCATAGAAATACAAGTGTCGGCAACCACGCTAGCAGATAAACAAACAAACAAACACATTTAGGAACGCACTCAGAAAAGAAGCACCGAAACACTGATTCTGACATAGAAGCCCAGTGGTACTATCATAAGAATAGTCATTTTCAAACATTTTCCAAGTCCAATACTTTAAAGTGCGAGAGATGAAAGTTTCCCATAACACAATGCAAATGTATCTCTTTACATGCATGTGTGCAAGAGTGTCAACGTGCTTAAGAAAAAAGATAGTTTTGGTTTTAAAGACAGCTTCGAATCACAATGTTACCATTTAAAATAGTGATCTTATAGGACACTAGCTTCAACTAACTACGTAGATCAATTGGTACTTTGGAGGCGTAAGGTTATTCAAGTGCCAAGAGGCAGCCTCATTAGACCTGATCTTAACAGAAATTACTTTTACAAACCAGGAGTGCTTTTTTCTTATGGAGTTGGAAATAAATTTCCTATCAGCGTACAGATTTTAAATTCACTAGAAAACAAAGCCTTCTGATTCCATAGGTTACAGGGCATTTTTTCCTTGTAAAAAGCCGGATTGAAAATTTCTTAATCATATGGTTTTCAGGAATATTTCTTGATCAGCCCAAATATTCAGAGAGATTGACTGACTACTATGTACGGATGAACTCCGTACAATCATGAACTAAGAGGAAGAAGAGTGGTTAGCCAATGTTCAGACGAGGAGCAGATAGCTCAAGATCTAGTTGGTTAAAACCTTAAATAACAGAATCTAGAGAAATGCCTGGGATATAAGAAGTTAGCCTGTCACTTTGTAACCTATTGAAGCTGAATCCTTGTGCGTTTACAAGATTTCATGCGAACTCAAAGTAGTTTTGATTGGCCAATATTGAACAGCTTCTCCTGAAAATGGCCTACTTTGTGGTTTCTGAGGTTTTCAGCCTGAGAAATCCAATTATTCATTTTCCTAGAATATTGCGCACTGAATAGGTACATTCATAATTTCTCTCTAAATTACTAACTGAAGAAAGAATTATTTGCAACAAATCTTTTGAGGAGGTGAGAATCAAATTCTCTCTTATGTTCTCACCAGCCACTTTCATTCAGTCTTCAGCCCTCTGCAAAAGATGCAGCCCAGGAGTTGTCAAAACAAAGTGAGAGAACTCTGGAAAGTTTCATGAAAGTTTTGTTGGCGCTTTTAATTATAGATATCTACTACTTATTCAAATCCTTTCTTCCTCTCTCTTTATATGAGTGGCTGTAGGTTATTTATCATCTTCCACTCCAAGTACCAATTTTAATGGAAACTTATTCTTGCTGAAAAATAATCCTAAAAGACCCACGTACATGTAGAAAAAGAAGAGTGCATCATTTTAGACATATTCTCAATCTGACTCTGCCAGGAAATGACATTATATGGAATCATTTTACCTATATGTAAGCTCAACGAGTGACACGACAGAAAATGAGGTTCGACGATCCCAAGATCAAGATATAAAAGACCCATTTATTAACATCAGCAATGCTAAAACTTCTAGTCCACAACCAATGGGTTCATAATACCTCAGAAACACATTTAAAAGACAACCATCAGAATTATAGCTAGAAAAGTGTGTTTGTTATGAATATCTACAATTAAGATCACGAAGCTCTAAACGCCAGAGTTATGCAACAACACAGATAAAACAGTGTTTGCGTGTGTATATGGACATCAACAATTAAGACCATGAAAGCTCTATATGCCACAATGAAACAACACAACCACAAGTGTGTGCTTGCATGTGTACATGCATGCATCTATACACCAGAATGTGTGCACAAAGCATCCAAAACATAAACTTAATTCAACACAACTTATTTTTTAAAAAACTAAACATCAAGCATAAAATCCTTTATGCATTTTATGACCCTATAACAGAAAAGTTAAAAATAAATAAATAAATAAAAGAACAGGAGGAAGAACTTACTTGTGAAGGAGAAGGAATACACCGCACAAAATAAATGTGCCCGTAACAAGAACCCAGCCAAGGATCACCAGACTACAGGATTTAAACAGTAAAATTGGCCAAATCATAACCATAACATGTAGTTGTTTTCAAGTTCAAAATAGTTAACAGATAATGGCTCAAAACTCAGGTCACTCACAAGTAAACAAGGCACTGCATCCCAAAAATGGAGAATACTGCAACCAATGTCATCATAGAAATAATATAATCAAATAATTTAGTTATAATAAATCAAACAATTTATAAATTTCAACCTCTAATCCAAGAAAATAACACTTACAGAATCCAAGAAATGCCACAGCAAGCATTACAGCAGCGAGGATAATGAGGGCCAGTCTCCTGCAATGCACAACAAAAAAATAAGAGCAGTTATGAAAAATTCCAAAACCAATCAAGCACCAGAAGAAGTTTTAAGAGCTTTTACTCACATGCTATCCAAAACATTTTGTATGCCTTCTGAATTATCCTGTGTAGTGCTGGAAAGAGTAGTGCCAGAGGAGTTGATCTTTTTTTGAATGCTATCAATGTCATTTTGGACGCTGGGTGGCAGAAAAACTGACTCTACACCAGTATTCTTAGCCGCAGCAAGATAATCTGACACATGCCTGAGGTTTTTGGCAGTAACATTTGCTTGATTGACTACATAGTCCAATGTGTGTGTTGTAATACCGTGAAACTTCCCTTGACCAGTATACAGAACAACACATCCAGCACTGTAATCGCAGAGGAATATTGAGGGTGTCATAAAATTATTAATGAAAACACATAGCCAAAGCGAGAAAGAGGGGTCATTACATTGCAGCAATGGTAAAGAGGATGAGGTAAATGAGAGACAGGGCATAGCATGCTCTAGAGTAGCCATACGGCTCTGTTGGACAACAGCAATAGCAGAGGCAGATAAAGGACAAACATAGTCCAAATATCACAAACCAAACCAAAGCTAAGATAAAGAAGGGAACCGCAGTAAAACCAACAGACTGCATCATTGAAGTGACAATCAGTACAAGAAAATGTATTAATATGGTCAAATAAACCAGAAAAAAGTAATAAAGAAAGAACTCACAGCCCAATAATGTTTATTGCTGATATTGTAACCAGAAGTGTAGAATTTAAAGTTCTCTAAAGGGTCTCTTCTTCTTGTTTTCTTTGCAGCCAATATCAAAGAAGATGCTGTG
>Ga0325410_1009525_pt1 | contig 10355 bp, 6 predicted proteins | sample PopdelMetagenome_16_FD_206182 | JGI IMG/M metagenome (GOLD analysis project Ga0325410, IMG submission 206182) | Populus deltoides microbial communities from Bellville, Georgia, United States - Xylem-PdIQD-R3 | ecosystem: Host-associated > Plants > Phyllosphere > Stem > Wood/Secondary xylem...
AAAACTTTTAGTCTACATCATTAATGGAATTCAAACCAATATAAAAAATTGTTATCTTAAGTCATTGAAATTCATACCAATACCAAGAAGTTTAATCATGAATAATTAGAATTTAAACTAGTACTAGAAGTGTTATCTTGCATCATTGGATTTCAACTAGTACTAAGAAATTTTATCACACACCACTGAAATTCAAACTAGTACCAAAAGTGTTATCTTCCATAATTGGATTTAAAACTAGTACCAAGAAGTTTGAGTCCGTGTCACAAAAATTCAAACCAGTATTAGAAGTATTGTCTTGAGTCACTGGAATTCAAACCAGTACCAAGAAGTTTGAGTTTTTGTCACTAGAATTCAAATTAATACTAAAAGTTTTATTTCTAGTTACAGGAATTCAACCTATACTAAGGATCCAATTCTATTATTTAAAGACCTTAATCCAACAATCATGATCTCTTCAGACAGATTATAAAGACCGGTAACTAAACTTTGAAACAACCAACATTCCTATAATAACCTTTTGTTTTGACCACTTACAACTTTGCATAACACCATATTTTGTTTACAAGCTTGCTACACAACCAATGAAAAAATAGTTTTCATAAATCTTTGTATCATAAGAATTATAAAGAGGTGACAACTATCATAACTTGATTTCTACCCCTTTTAAATATAAAAATTTTGCATCAAAATATTTTTACAGACATATAATGGATTTTTAAAAAGCAAGGACTAAGTCATAACAAGTAAAAAAGATTAGGAATAATTTTGAGGGACAATTAGAGGTTTAATTGAAGAAAAATGGTCACTCTCTAAGCGACAATTGAATAAAAAAGGGACAATTAGGTTTTTGATGTTTGATTTGAACCAAACTTGGCCATTTGAAGTCACTAATGAAGATCCTTCCATGCTCTTATTGCTGTAAAAATTAATAAAAAAGGTGCATTAGGGTTTATGTTAAGCCAAATAATTATTTTGGAAGTAATTAATGGTTTTTATATGATATAAGCTAACATTTATTAAACATGAAGTGTTGTGTCGTGGATCATGAGAAAATATGGTAGATAAAGTTTCTTTTGTTTCTTTGACGAAGGTTAAGATATGAAATGTTGTGTGTGGGTATGCTATTGAATCCTAAAGATGCTTAGTTTCAATCCATATTATGGTTAGAAAGCATATGTATGGGTTTTTATCTTTTGATGCCATGCCTAACCTGGGTATATATGTTTCCCCAAGTCTTTTATTTATAGGGATTAAAATCAAAATTTATCTAAATCAATGAAATCGTCTATTTTTAGGGATGAATGTTTAAATTTTACTAAATTGATAAAATCATCTATTCTTATGAATTAGCATCTAAATTTTTCTAAATTGATGTCTATTTTTAGGGATCAATATCAAAATTATCTTTTATTGACAAGTCCCTTATTCTTAGGGATCAACATCTTTTTTTTTAATTAAAACAAATCATGAAATATCACAAAACCAATGCCCATTAAAAAAAAAAAACTCTTAGGAACAGGGAATCTACACTATTCCCAAACGCATCTAGTTTTAGTTTAGTCTTATATTTATGATATGATATGATGATACTATCGAGTTTAATAATTACTCAAAGTGTCTTTTACCTGCTAGCATGCAGGTTCAAGCTAATATTGCCTCACCGTTAATGGTTTTTGATTTTCAGAGCGAAAAAATCAACGCACACACATAATATATACACATGAAGAGAAAAGAAACGGGGAGAGAAGAACCGCATTGACTTTTGTTTAGCATTTCAAGTTAGCATTAGAGATAAAATACTTATATAATATAGTATTATTACGCTTTGAACGTGGAGTGGAGAGGGAGATTTGTGAGGTTTCCGAGTTGACAATTTCTAGATCTGATCCCGATATTGGGTTCTCCTCTTATGGGATTTCGTACAGGCGTCAATTGAGATGAGATGATGTCAGAGCTCCCTCTTTTTTATTTATTTTTTCCCCTCAACTATATATATATATATATATATATATATAGCCGAAAGAATCTGCTTATTATATCCTATTTATCATCAAAAATATATAAATTTCCTTCGATCCCATCAATCATAAACTACATGGAAATCCTCCTTAACTTTCACCGTTAATAACTATCTAGCCAGCCCCCTCGGAACGATTTCGTTGACAAGGAATATATATATATATATAAAATGAAGAAAATAAAAGTTGCAGGAGGCCATGGCCTTGATGTACGGTGCATGGAAGGGTGGATTAAGGAAGCGCTGCGCATAAACACAGGCTGTTATGCTGATTAATTATTCCTCTTGAGGAGGGGGGGGGGGGGTCAATAAATTCAAGAGGCTACATTTCTGTAGGCTTGGAATGGGTGCATGCTTTAATTATTAGTATATAATCAGCTAGATGACCAGTGACTCTAGGGCTAGTTTTAAAACCGAGCTTCTTGCTTGTTAAATTCAATATTACAGGCTAGGCTTGGCTGAAATGACAAGAAAAGGGCCATGCCCATGCTCAGATTCATGCTGTGTGGGATGTTGTTGTAGGGCTAGCATGGTCTTCTCATGCTTTGGCAGGCCTCAGTTGTGAAATATTCCTGGTTAACCAAAGTTTATTAATTGAACTATAAGTTGATTAATTTAATTGAGAGTTAATTAAGGAGCCAATTAAAGTCAAAGCTTAGATGCGTCCTAGTGTGTCTAATGCTACGAATACTGCATCTTTGAGACGAGGGAATTGACTTTGGTGCCTCAAAAGCAGCGAATACAGACAAGAGAGAGAGATTGCATCTTGTTCTCGACTAGAAGAGAAGAGAAGATGGATATTGATCTATCCCTGAAAATAGATGCAGAAAGTGAAGTAGAGGAGGATGGAGATGAAGAAAGGCGCCATGGTAAAAGAGGGGGAGGAAATCATCAAGAAGAGGAGGTAGATGGACAAAACATACAAGATACCAGTGAAGCAGCAGGAGCAACAACAACAGGAGGAGGAGGAGGAGGAGGAGGAGGAGGAGCAGAAGATGATTCTTCCCTACTGGAAAACATGAAAACTGAAGAGGTACTCCTTTCTTCTTTCTAACACAATTAACACAAGAGGTTGTTCTAATAACCCTCCAAATTATATATATGTATATGTATATATATATATAGTTATGTTGATCTCTCTATCTCCTTCTCAAGAATAACACGAGGTGCTAAGTTCGACCGTGTGCGTGCCTATAACCCTCTATATAATTTCAAAACATGGATATGTATATCTCATGAAGGCTTGCTTTAATTTGCACACAGTAATTGTTTGTGACAATTTTGTAAAAGCAATATGGATATGCAGTTATCTGGTTTACAAATGGAGATAAGTCGCATGAAAGAAGAGAACAAAGTCTTGAGAAGAACAGTAGAGAAAACCATGAAAGATTACCATGATCTTCGAATGAGATTTGCTTCCTTCCAGCAAAATATGGACCTGAAGAAGGTAATATTTTAATACATACAATACTATTTCTTTAGTTTTATGGGCCAGAAGAAGCAAAATATGGATATATATTCATTATTTTTATTTAGGATCCGCAAATCTCTCTCGGGCTTAATGCTAACGATAACAAAGCTGTTCAAGAAGTGCCGAAGGCATTAATACCCAGACAGTCAGATTCTAGTTATATCCAAAGACACCAGGCAGTAGCATCTACGAAAGATGACACTGTTGGAGAGGGTGAATTAGGGCTGTCCTTGAGGCTACAAATTACAAGTACAAGTCAACAAGAAAGAGAGGAGGATATAGAAGAGAATAATAAGGAAGATCAAACTGCAAACCATGCACCAACAATATCACAGAATAATAATAATAATAATCAAAGAACTGATTTGGGAGGAGCTGGAATCACTGCTCATGGTGCTTCTTTAGCCAACAGAAAGGCTAGGGTTTCAGTCAGAGCCAGGTGCCAGGCAGCAACTGTAAGTTGTTTACTTTCAAGATGTTATATTCAAAATTTATGCAGTTGGGGTGCTGCTAACTAAATGTTTTAATTTTCAGATGAATGATGGGTGCCAGTGGAGAAAATATGGGCAGAAGATTGCCAAAGGAAATCCTTGCCCTCGAGCCTACTACCGTTGCACGGTTTCTCCAGGATGCCCAGTTAGGAAACAGGCATGATACTTGATCAGCAAGCACAGATTAATTCTTGTGATTATATTTAAGCACATGATTAGTTTTAATTTGCTGTTTTCTCTCTTTCTTTAATGTTTTATGTGTTATGATTTTTACTAGGTGCAAAGATGTCTAGAGGACATGTCAATTCTGATAACAACATATGAAGGGACTCATAATCATCCGCTCCCTGTGGGAGCAACAGCCATGGCTTCAACAGCCTCTGCAGCAGCTTCCTTTATGTTACTGAATTCTAGTAACCCTCTCTCTGATGGCATGATCACTACTGGTCAAGCTAATTCCCTTCCATACCATGCCTGGAACCCTCAATATTCATCGAACTTTAGAAGCATCAACCCCAATGATCCTTCCAAAGGGATTGTTCTTGATCTTACACACGATCGAGATCGATCACTACTACAATATCCAATGATGTCTAGCTCTTCACAATATTCCTCTTCTTCGGCTAGTCATAATCACTACCCCAGCTCGTTCAGTAATTGGATGCAAAGCCGATCAAGCAGTTACCAAAATAGCGCTGCTAATGTTCATGGCAGTAATTCTGCTGGCCATAGAGTGCAAGAAGAGAAGTTACTGATAGATGAGAATGTAACAGCAATTGCTTCTGATCCAAAATTTAGGGTTGCTGTTGCGGCTGCTATCACATCTCTCATTAATAAAGAGAACAGCAGCAGTCATCCTATAGAACCATCTTCGATTAATAGGGATGGTGAGAGAGGTAGCCCTACATGCAAGCAGCAGCAGCAGCAGCAGCAACTTTCCGGTCCTTGAATTCTGTTCCCATGCACAAGTGGTAAGCCGATTCAGCGCTTGAATAAGCTACAACGGAGGAATATATAAATATACATATGGCTTGTCTAATTTTATTACCATTGAAGTACGTCCCTAGCTACAATCTTTGCTTAATTTTCTTTTCTGCACAATAAGCTCTTGCTGCCCAATTTTCTTTTACTTTGATTTTCCTTGTCTACTTAGCTAGTTAGTGTTTTTTTTTCTTTTTGAATTTGTAATTAAGAACTTTATATAATGTACTAATTCAATCCAAGGAATTGAAAAGGGACAATATCAATCTCTCCCCCTTCCGGTTTCCGTTTTCTTTATTAGTTTTTTATTTGTTAACATCTATTAATTCTTTTGTTGGGTTAAAGAAATTTATATAACCTTTATATTATGCTAAAAATCTACTGATTAATTGACTAATTTGGACTCCTCGATTATAATATTTCTATCATTTATATATATATAAAGGTACTCACACACACATGAATACCAAGCATATTTGAGATTATTATTGAATTATAGTTTGAAACTTTGATTTGTATTTCAGTCACATTTTAATTATTTAAGTACTCATATATCTATCAAAAGAGATGTTACACCATCACTGCACAAAAGTTTGTATAATACTATTCTATCCATTTTTTTTTTAATCCTTGAAAGTTTTAATAAACATTATTTCCTTGAAATTTTTTATATAAAAACACCAAATCTTGAAATTTTTTATCCTTTCGTGTTTAATAAAACAAAAACAGTTATTTAGGTTGGATCTTATTTATGGAAGACTTAATGATGATTCGAAGTGATTTTGTAATTGGACCAACTAGGAGTGCTCATAAAACAAAACTTATACACTTCAAGGAAAAATTAAAAACCTTAAGCAATACTTAGGTCATGTTTGTTTCTCGGAATTCACTTTCCGGGAAATCACTTTCCAAACTTTCCTGTGTTTGTTTACCATTAGAAAAGTTGGTCAACGGAAAACACTTTCCGGTCAACGGAAAACACTTTCTAGTCAACGAAAACACTTTCCGGTTAACGGAAAACACTTTACAGTTAAAGAAAAATTTGGTTTGGTTTCCAGGAAAGTGTTTTTCTTTTTGGTTGTGTTTGTTTTTCGGAAAGTGGTTTCTGGAAAACCACTTTCCAAACTTTCCTGTGTTTGTTTGCCATTAAAAAAGTTGGTCAACGGAAAACACTTTCCAGTCAAAGGAAAATTTGGCTTGGTTTTCAAGAAAGTGTTTTCCTGGAAAATTTGGGCGGAAAACACTTTCCGGAAGTTGTGAAAAATTTAGAAATGTCATTATTTGCTGATTATATCAAATTTGATCCTCAAACTTTTAATTGCTATATTTAATTTGTTTTGAATATTTATTTTTCAATTTCATCTTTTAAAATTTAATTTTTATATTAATTTTAGTCCTTATTTTTATAATTGCTATTTGCTTTTTCCTTATCATATTTTTATTGAAATTTTTTATCTATCAAATTTGGTCCTCATTCTTTTGATTGTTACTTATTTTATTTGAAATAATTTATGAAATTTTAATTATTATTATTTTAATTTCTTCACCTTTCATTTTTTTTTAAATTTTTTAGATTTGATCTTTATTATTTTGATTATTATTTATTTTATTTAAGATAATTTATGAAATTATATTTTTTTTCAATTTCATTCTCATTCAACTTTTTAATTTGTAAGATTTGTTCCTTATTATTTTAATAAACTTGAGAAAATAAAACATTAATAAGTTATTTTCCAACTTATTTTACATGACATAACCAAACACTGAAAAGCATTTTCCAACTTATTTTCCATCACACTACCAAACATCGGAAAATACTTTCCCGGAATTCACTTTCCCCAGAATTCACTTTCCAAAAGGAAACTACTTTCCAGCAAACAAACGGGGTCTTAGTATTAAAATGAGGAACATGCAAGAAAAACAAAACAAAACGAAACAAAGAGGGCAACTATATATATATATATATATATATATATATATATATATATATATATATATATATACACAAAGAGATTAAAGACAATATGTTATTTCTACTTGGTCATTAATGATGTCATAAAAAATCCAAGTAACTTGGGAATAAGTCTCTTGTATTGGATAATCAATTAATCATTAATTTGGTTCTAACAATTTGATTTATTCTTCTTATCCAAGATAGTTGATAGTTAGTGCTTAGTAATTAAACTAAGGTGGTTGGTAAGAGGTACTTGCAACCATTTGATGAATATGAGAACTCTTAGATGCTTAAGTGAATATCTTTTTAAAGAGAAGAAGTATAATGATATTTTAGAGAGATAAACTCTAAAAATACATCTGCTAACAAATATTAAGAGTGAAGAAATTGTGAGTCGGAGTTTGAAGGATTTATGAGGTATTTATAACTCATAAGTCTTGTTCTTTTAAGATAAAGGGTTAGAGTGTCATCTTGTTCTGATAGCATTTAATGAGGAATAAATATGGTAGGTCATTGAAAGATTTTTATACACTTAGAGGTGTAAGGAGACTAGGATATAAAAAGTAGCTGAGCTCATGAACGTTGAGCTTTTCTCCAAGGCTAGACCCAAAGGGTCCTTCTCTTGGCTAAGCCTAAGAGAGGTGGGTCATTTCATTGGATAAGTTCAAGGGAGGGGGGTCATTTCATTAGATGAGTCCAAGAGAGGAGGGTCATTTCTTTGACCGTGTCCAAGGGAGATGGCGTCATTCCTTTGATCGTGCCCAAAGAAAAAGGGTCATTCCATTAATCATGTCCAAGGGAGATCGATGACGTCATTCCTTAGTCGTGTTCAAGGGAGAAAGGTACCTTTGGTTGTGTCCTAGAGAGAATGGTCATTCTCTTGGTCAAGCCCAAAAGAGAATGAGTTATTCCCTTGGTCGTGGTCAAGGTAGAATGGGTCATTCCCTGGGCTATGCCCAAAGGAGAAGAGATTGTTCCCTTAGCCATGCCCAAGAGAGAATGGGTTATTCCCTTGGTCGTGGTCAAGGTAGAATGGATCATTCCCTGGGCTGTGCCCAAAGGAGAAGGGATCGTTCCCTTAGCTGTGCCTAAGAGATAATGGATCCTCAAAGTTTTTTTAGACCCGTTAAATTTGAGTTTATCATTCATACTTACATCTAATCCTAAAGCACAATTTGGTGTTTGTAAATCCATTATGCATTCCTATTGAAATGGGCGAGGAAGTAGCTTTATAATCTTCAACCAAAGGGGTATTTGTAAATCTAATTTATGATTTTCAAAGATATATATATTTTTTTATGAATTACAAATGATCTATTAAACACTTTTTATAGCCATTAATTAATAACATGACTTAACAGGGAAAAAAATATAATATAATTAAAATCTATAAAGTCAAGGAACTTTTTTAAAAACAATAACCCTTCAATATCAAAAGACAAGAAAAATAAAATTAAATAAAAGCTATAGCCATATATACTACTAGATCAATATCTCTATGAACATGATTAGGAATCGACAGAAAAATATCGATTGCATGTATTAAAAATAACATTGAACATATATACCTTGCAAGCACAGGGCCACATATTATTATTATTAGTTTTAATCGAAGTGATAACATTATAAAAATTTAACTCCACAATTCATTAATGAGTAAAAGCATTGGAGTACTCAATATTAATAAAAAAAATTCTTTTTAAATTGCAATACCTTAGCTTCATTAAATTTCTTATTACTTGTAGAACAAGAGAAAATATAAATAAATTTTCCTTCATGATTCCCGAAAACATCACTATTCCATAACATAATTTTTTTTATGATCCGGGATATCCGAGTCAATTTATGTGCACCACGACTAATCCCTGAATTCACTGAACACCCTACAAGCCCAGTAGACAGATAAGACACCGTGAGGGTGACAGATATGCACATAGAAAATCAAATCTAGGTGCAGAAGCAAAGAATTCTCTGCCAGGACCGCTAGGCCATGAATTCAAGTGCACCATAACATACTCTTTGATATGTAAAGACTTGGAAGGTAGTTTATACATTATGAAAAAGCCATAGATGAAACTGTTTCAATGGTGTAGGTTGGGTGATAAAAACACTAGGCTCTTCCACCTTACGGCTACAGCTAGACAAAGAAGGAATGGAATTTTATATCTCAAAGCGGGGGGGAATTTGATTTCATATCCTGCATTTATAAAAAGGAAGTTGTGGTTTTCTTCAAAAGCCTCGACTCCAAATAGAATCTATTCAGACCTTCTTGCTCGAATTTGGAGTTCAATAAGCTGCTCCCATCTTTTTCCTCCTATTTGGAAAGTCCATTTTCCATGGAAGAAGTTAAAGCGGCTGTTTTTTTTATTGTGATGGTAATAAAACCCCTGGGCCAGATGGTATGATTTTTCTGTTTTTGAAGGAAGCTTGGTCGAGGACTTTCACAACCCAGGTTGCTTGCCTAAGGGTATTAACAGGTCCTTTCTCACAATCATTCCTAAAGTTGTGGGCACAACTTCGTTGCAGGAGTTCAGGCCTATCAGTTTGATTGGAAGCTTATATAAAGTTATTTCAAGCTGGACTTTCACAAAATGTTTGATTCAGTGCTTTGGGATTACACTGAAGAGGTTATGAGTTATATGGGTTTTGGAGATAAATGGAGGTGCTGGATCAGACAAAGTATTTCAACATCTAGAATCTCTATCCTAGTTAATGGCTTTCTCACGGAAGAGTTCGGTATGGAAAGGGGGCTTCGCCAAGGAGACCCTCTACCCCCTTTCCCTTTTACTGTAGCTGTTGAGTGGCTCAGTAAGATGTTGTCTAAGGGATGTGACTTAGGCTTGGTTGAGGGTATTGTCTTGGGGCAGAATGGCTTGAGGATCTCGCATCTTCAATTTGCTGACGATACTCTCATCTCTAGATATGATAAATCTGCCTCCATTCAGAATGTTAAGAGAATTCTCCAATGCTTGAGTTGGTTTTTGGATTGAAGGTGAATTTCTTCAAGGCTTTGGCCCTGGCAGTGAAATCATCTCAGACATGGCTCTTTCCTTATGATGCAAAGTAGAATCTCTTCATTTTATGTATCTAGGCTTGCCTATTAGGGCCTTCGGCCACTATTCTGCAATGTGGAAGCCTGCCATTAATAGAATCGGTAGAAGACTGACATCTTGGAAAGAGAGGTATCTTTCTATAGGAGGCAGAATCTGCCTCATCAAGTCCATGCTTTGCAATCTTCCTTTATATTACTTGTCCTTTTTATCCTATCCCTGTTTCGGTTGCCTCCTTGATTGAAAAGAAGATCAGGGCTTTTCTGTGGTCTAGAGCTGAAGATGGTAAGAAAATCTGTCGAGTCAAGTGGGATACTATGATTCTTCCTAAGGATCATGGAGGCTTAGGAATTGGTTCTGTACTGGCCATGAATGAAGCTTTATTGTT
>Ga0325410_1009528_pt1 | contig 10353 bp, 8 predicted proteins | sample PopdelMetagenome_16_FD_206182 | JGI IMG/M metagenome (GOLD analysis project Ga0325410, IMG submission 206182) | Populus deltoides microbial communities from Bellville, Georgia, United States - Xylem-PdIQD-R3 | ecosystem: Host-associated > Plants > Phyllosphere > Stem > Wood/Secondary xylem...
ACTTGGATGGCTCTCCCTGCAGCCACTTCATAAAATCTTTAATAAAATGAAGATTTGGCGAGTTGCTGAATTATTCTCATGCATAATATTTAAATAAAATTATCATGTTGGCCACACTTTGCGTTAAAAATATTTACGTTTTAAAAATATTTTTAATTTTTTATTTATTTTTTAAAATTAATTATTTTTTAATATTTTCATATTATTTTAATGTATTAATGTTAAAAACAATTTTTAAAAAAATTATTATAATATATTTACAATAAAAAAACAATTGTTATCGCAATTCCACCTATTACAAAATAAATTAAAAAAAAAAGGCCAACATAAATGTAAAAAACAAAGAATAAGAGGAACATAGGTGGGGAGTAAGTTTTTATAATAATAGCCATTTTAATAGACCTTTTAAACTTTAACTTCACCTGATCCGATTTTTTACTGGTATTTAGGAGTGTATTGATAATTATTTTTAAAAATATTTTTTTATTTAAATATATTAAAATAATATATTTTTATTTTTAAAAAATTATTTTTTATATTAATATATTAAAATCATTCTATAATAGTATAATGCAATTCCAAACAGAGACCAGTAGAAGCAACTTATTTTTGAAATAAATAAAACAAAATTTAAGACACAGACAAAGTTTAAACAGGACTGATGATACCATCAGATCATCTTATCCTCCTGCACTGGAGTCAAAAGGCGGGGGTATCGTGTGTCCGCTCCAGTCTCTTGTGAAAACAAAACAATGGTTTTTTCTTCTTCTACTACAATAGTCCCATCATCATTATCATGCCTTGCTCAATCTTCACTCTACTGTCTAGCGGATTTCCCAATTCTAGTCAAACGGACCGGTTCTTCCCTTCTTTCCTGCAGACAGAAAGTAGTTCTGCTGAGGCCAAAGCGACGTCAGTTAGCTTCTTCAATTTATGCTGGAAAGGATTCCAAAGCCAAAGTTGAAGCGCAGGACAAGGGATTGGAATGGCCAATAATCAAGCGATGGGACGTGCCTTGGCCATGGCAAACGATTTCCTTAACCTCACTTGCCTGTGGAATAAGGTTTCTCTTACTTTTTACTATTATTACTTTCATCTGTGCAGTTTTTTGTTTTTAGCTTCTGATTTTCGGCAGGCAGCTTTATTCTGACAGGTTTGGTTGAGGCAACGGCCATACCATATTTAGGAATTAAGATTGAAGAGCTAAGTTTAGACGAGAAAGCGGAGATACTGCTTTTGGACCAAAGGTATACCAATTTCATTTTAATCTCTTGGTTTTTGTGACTAAGTTCATCTCTCTGGTCTTTTCCTGTAAGAGGTTGGCTATCCAATTCTTTCTGATGGCTTAGGAATAAGGATGTAGCATGCCCCCTTTAACCATCACCTCACCAATTCCAAATTTATAATATTGAATATTGATCGCGTGTAACAAACAATATAAAAAATGTCCACTACATTTGTTAATTTGTTTTGGCTTTTTTCTTATTATTTTTTTGGTAGCATTGCAACTGCCGTTGTTCTTGGAGTTCTTTATGGAATCCTCAACACCTTCCAACCTCTTCCTGAAGATGTGTTTCGCTATGGTACTGATCAATCTTTTACTATGATAACTTGCTTTCTGTTTATAATTTCTATCTGGGTTTTGGGTTTTCTTCTTTAGTTTAATATTGGGCACTGTTGTGTCAGATTTAAAGGAACCTTTCAATCTAGAAAAAGGGTGGCTCTTATGGGCGGGTATTGGTCTTGCTAGTGCTCTGCTTGCTGTTGCATTGACCGGAGTTGCTGTGTCTACTTTCAGTGGCGAGACCCCACAGAGAGAGGTCAGGATTAGTTTTTTAGCTTCAATTGTTTTCTTCTTGGGAGACACCGAAATATATATATAGCTTTAGATAGGCCTTTCTTACCATGAATGACTATAAAACGATTCCATACAGATACAAATTAACAAATGTAGTGCTTCTTTCTGTTGGTGGAGTGAATTGCTAACTTATGCATAGCTTTAGATAGGCCTTTCTTACCATGAATGACTATAAAACGATGCCATACAGAAACAGCACGCCTCATAAATGGACTCACTGTGTATCTATATGACTGTAATCAGTGGTAATTCTGAAAGAAGCGCCTCTGATTGTTTCATGTATGATGTTTCTGACTGAAAGAACTAGAGTTATATGGCCAGGTTTAATGTGCTTAACTTGAATGAAAGAAGTGACTTGGTTGATTTTCCGTTTGGCATATGGTAATGAACATCTAAGCGTTTGTGTGTTTTCTTCTATATTAATTTATATGACATGGTTGCAGACTGATGCTCTTGTTCGACTTCTTCCATTGATTGGATCTTCCAGTATCAGGTATATAGATAACAGATTGTTTGCAATTCTATATGGTTTGATTGTGAACCTGCCTAACTGGTAAGGAAGCTTATCTTTATAGTGTGTGCTCTTGCTATCTCTGCAGCACCGCTTGCTTGATTGGCATCACTGGTGTCCTTGCTCCAGTTTTGGAGGAGAATGTCTTTCGAGGATTTTTCATGGTGTCTCTGACAAAGTGGTATTATTCTTTTTTTCTGATTTCAGAAAATAAGCTGTCCTCTTTCCCTTTTGATAAAGGAACTTGTGCTTATATTAATCACCTTCAGTTGAGAGTTTAAACCAAGTTGCTCAGCTCAGGAGATAAAATTGTGTCCTGCATAACATTTTGCAGTTAAGTTTGAGAATTCAACCAAAAGCAGTGTATACTGATAGAAGTTAATAGCTAGTTGGAGAGAAAATACAGAAAGTGATCCAGATGTCTGCTACCTAGCAGTTGGAGAACAATCAATATTGTTAAATAGCCTGATGTTTAGACAGGTCTCAAATTCTCAGAGCTGGGGCATGTTACATGCCATGTGCTTATAAAAAGTGGGGTGGGGGTAAGATAAATAGCTTGCAAGACTATGAAATCAGAAATAATAATATTTTAAAAAGAATGGATCTGCAATAGCCACTAGTTGAGGAGCAGATGAGATTAAGTCAGCTGATTTTTTCTACTGCTCTTTGCAAATTTTGTTGGTCCTCACATGATACGTTGTCAGTCAAAATATTTAGACTACTTTTACTGAAGTTTGATGACTGCTCTGGTGACAAGTCTGATAAAGTCCTTGTTGAGGGTGAATAGCATAGCCAAATACAACATTGGTCAAGATTGAGTGGTCCATTACCGGTTGGAACAGGCTGACTCAGATTTGTCCAATTTTAGGATCAGTTGACCAAATTGGAATCACTGGAATAAGTCAGTTATTTTACACAAGCACAAGGGGGAAATGTGGTTAATTCTTATTATATCCATCTATTTCCATGTAATCAAAATGTGCTTGGACATTTGATCTACAAATTGTGTAATTTGTATTTTTGCATCAAGGATGGTTGAGCTATTTGGATTTGACCGTCTTTTTTTTTTTTGCATTGGTGATTTATTTTCCAAGTTCTATTTCTTTGCTTTTTCTGCAGGGTACCTACACCAGTTTCTGTCCTAATTAGTGCAGCTGTATTCGCATTAGCACATTTAACTCCAGGAGAGTTTCCCCAACTATTTGTGTTAGGTAAGATGTGTAGATTGGTGACTAGATCAAAAGTTTTTGTGTACCTTCTCTGAAGGAAATGCCTATTCCATGATGAAGCTTTCTTTTTTGAGGTTGATGGTTTGAACCTTCTTGATAACATTTTGCTCTTCAGTTATATGATAATTCACGAACTGGATTTTGTATAGATAAATTCAAAACATGTACTTTTTTGGAGAAAACAAATCAACTCATTCATCTCTGTAGGGACTGCGCTTGGATTTTCATATGCTCAAACTCGCAACCTTCTAACACCAATCACAATTCATGCTTTCTGGAACTCGGGAGTAGTCCTCATTCTCACCTTGCTTCAGGTATATTGCTTGCTTTCTGATGGTTACTATTAAGCTTCATGAGAACTCAAATTTAGCTTTCTACTGTTTGGACTCAGAGGGCGGTCAAAAAGGGGTTTGCTTGGAGTGATAAATATTTGCCCTTTTAAGTTATTGAATGAAGAAATTAAGCTAACACCGTTTCTGGTTGTTTCTATCCAGCTCCAAGGATATGATATCAAGGAATTGTTGCAGGCAACCTGATAGGTATAAAATTTATTCATCCACTATTCAGCTTTTGCGAGCAAGACCTGTTCCCTTGTGTACCATTTCCATATAGATTTTCATGTTCTTATGCAAGACAGGTCGAATAACAGATGGAAAATGATAGATGTTTGAAGTTGATTTGTTAGTCTTAGCTATCAGATCGAGAGAACATGATCTTAACTTTTCTGCAGGATTTTGCAACCTAATTTGAGCATCTTCATCGCTGTCTGTTTTCGATGGATTTTTGCCTAGATCAACACCTGTGGTCTTCTGTGCGTTGTCTGCAGTCATAGTTGTTTTAACTTAGATGTGTTATTCTACAAAGAGCCACAAAATGTTCATGGAATTTCAAGGTGTTATTTACGGATCACCATACACGAATAATCACATTCGCGCGAAACCTGAAAATGGCAATTTCTTCCAAATCAAGCATTACCAAAAGTAGCATTTCCCTGGCCCCGAGAGGTGTGAAAATACCTTTTTGACGCGACGAGTAGAAAGTCACTTCAGTTCAAAAACCTCGCAGGCCTGAGCAATTACTGAATGATGTATCGTGCCCCTTCGACAACCTCGTAGGACCAAATCCGGGATGTCACAGGTCCCGCGAATATTGGCACGGAATTGTTGATCCCTTGCCAGGCCATTCACATCCCAATAGACTTCCAGGCCATTCACATCCCAATAGGTGGCTAAAAATGACCGTTCTGTCTTCATCTAGTCATATTGAACCCTAATTGGCCCCTCTACTACTAACTTGGGGAAATTTAAAGCATCCATCAATCTCCTTGAAAAAAAGAACGTGATGGTGAGGTTGATCGAGCAGCTGCCAATAGGAGAACGATGCGTGTACATGAATAGCTGCCGAAAGTAGAAATTGATAACCCAAGATAATTAGTTAATGAACACTTAGGTTATCAAAGCACATAAGGCTTTCCAAAAATAAACTTCCTAAAGAATACATTATAAAAAAGAATGGATAATAAAAAACCCAGACCGACTCTAGAAATTTCGAAATCCGAGTTTCTTCTTCGTCTATTAGCTACAGAACAGGAGATGCTGGGCCATGGACATGAAGTTGGAGGATTTGTAGTCTAATTGGCTAACAAAAATCGAAACAAATGCTATATGATCAAAACGGGAAATGAAAGCGACACAGTTATTTTGATTCCAACAGTATGGAACATCAAAGCATGCCTCGTTGATATGTAATCACGGCTACTGGGCTGCATAACTCTTCAAAGGCCCTCACCAAATCATTGGCAACCACGCATTTGACACACAGAATCAAAGACAAGCATTTTCATAATTTATCAAAACACCAGGTAATACAACAGGCCTATAATATTTTTTCCAGACCGATTAAACCCTAAAAAGCACTGAGCAGCTCCCAAAAATACTTCATTCTTGAGAATAAACCCGGACACCATGTATATCCTGAAGCACTCATATCAAGATGGAATTGGGTTATAGCTCCAAAATCTCAGAATGTCACATACTTAATACCCCTTGGCATAATGGAGAGGATTGGTTCGAGAACGAATGTTGTGGTGGTAGTGTTTTGGATCTCCATAATCAACGGGCTTTGTCACCATAGTTTCATACTTCCCATCCTGCTCTTGAACTGCCCCAAATACAATCTCATTGGTTTTCTCATAGCTTTGCTCGTAGTAAGTATGTGGTGTAGAGGATTGATACCGATGATGATGCTGCTGCTGCTGTAAATCACCATCCCACCCACTATAGATGGAACGGCCTTGCCGCCATTGATGCATCTTCTCCGTATCCTTCGACATGAATGGGTAGGTTTTCCTTGGTGTTGGGGTTCTGGATTCAATTGAAGGAGGCTCATCTTCATCTGGTATCACAAAGCTGTCTTGTACAGGCCAAGAAGACGATTGCTTCTGATGCTGATACTGCTGGTAGTTTTGATATTGATAGCTTACTGGCTTCTTCCTAAAACTGGGGACTATACCTCCGAAAATTTCCATAACCGAAGCCCCAGTGTTGATGAAAAGCTTGCCAAGTGATCCAAATAGGCCTTCTTCATGCTTCTCCTGTTCATCTTCGGTAGGGATTAAAGGTGGCCTGATCAATTTGATAGGCTTCTGGTAAGGAATTCCTGTGGTGCTCATTTTCATTGAAACCTGCTCAGGAGCACAACAAAGGAGGTTAAACAATTTCTGTCCATTGTGCACAAGAAGATGCTAACCAGGATATGAGAAATGTGACTGAACTACTTTCAGACAAGAGATGGCAATGCCATTTTGGCACAGAATAACATGAATGAAATAGGATTGCATGGCTAACCTCACTGAAGTGATTTCCAAAAAGAAAATTACTTATAAATTTCATTTAAGTAGATTTATTTCCTCCTGGCAATGCCAATAAGCGTAATTCTGCAAAGGCTTATCTGGTCTAGCCATCCACTCACCAAACAGAGGGAAAAACTATTAAAAAGTTAACTAAGCAAATAAAATAAACAAAAGGGAAAAAAACCAACAAAACAAAACAACAGACGAAGTTAACTAAACAAATAAAATAAATAAAAGAGGAAAAAGGAACAAAACAATAGACGAGTTCGGATGACTCCATGTAGAATAGTCTGTTCAATGGTTCATTATAAAGTATCCCTTTAATTATCCTATGGAATAAGGATGCAAGAAATGACAATTTATTTATTTATTGAAAAATAAGTCAAAACTTACATTCTGAAGAGAAACAATCATTCCCACCCTACGTTGCAGCAGTGCTAGCATGTAACCAAAGAAGCCAGCTGCTACTAGCACTGCAATTCCTGCAAAGAAGGAAGATCACATAAACATCAAAGCATGTTAACAAATAAGAGAAGATAAAATTCAGATGGATCAGTTTACCAAGAGGAAAACCACTTCCATATTGATAAGCACAGTCGTCAAAATGCAGCTGGATCTCCCTGATGGCTCGATTTCCTCTGTCTATAACAAGTAGGGAGCAACTGCTTCCTATGTAAACCACATCAAAATCATTAGAAAAGTTTGCATCTTCACTTGCCCCATCAACATGGCTCCCTCGGCCCCATTTCCCTCCAGCAATTGTTGTAACCCCTGCATGAAGTTTTTTCAACCATATCAGCTACTAGCATCAACAGCCAACATCAGCAACAACCTGATATTGATAGTAGTAATTATCGAGATCTACAGTGAAGCTGAGAGAAATTTAAGGTTGCCTTTAAACCCCCTCCCAAACAAAAAACTGATAGCATCTACCTGCATCACTTATCTTCCTGATTGCCATATTCATGGTGTCTGCAACATAAATGTTTCCTCTGTCATCTACAGTAAGCCCTTTTGGGTGGTTCATCTTTGCCTCTCTTAACTTCCCATCCACGTGTCCAGAGTATCCTTCATGGGATCCAGCAACCAGCTTAGGTCTGCTGTCTGCAGTTTTCCGGTAATTTCCATTAAAAACCCAAAAAGAAGAGCATGGAAAGTGCCAAGAAACTTCATCCCTATCAAACTAGTTATTAAAAGGTGGGGTTCCGTAAGTAAAATGTCTTCAAACATACAAAAGATGCATATCGGATATAGGCACAAGCTTGACTGAATGGAATTCTCACATTAGGCACATAGGTACAAGTCATGCAGGTGTACATCAGATAAAGAATCGGCTTGCAGGTGTGAGATATGATATCAGCTCTAAGTTATCGCACCTGGTTAAGGGTCAAGGATATGTAGCAAATGGTTAGGAATGAATGCAACACCATGAAAAGTGAAAATAAGAAAACGTATTTCTTTGTAAATTGCAGCATGCTTAAAGTAGCAATCCATCGCAGTGCACGGTGAAGGGAAGAGGAAAATTTCCTCATAAATGAGTTTGTGCTGGCATCTCTTTCTGGACCTTTTTTTCCCCATTAAAATTGGCATAGCATTTTTCTTTTTAAGATGAAATTGATATGGCATTTGACATTCTGAGAAAACAATGGATGCGACAAATTGAACAAGCAGGTTATCTGCATCTTAAATACAAAACTACTAAATCATGGCCTCGAAGATTTTTTTAGATTCAATACAAAGTTTAATGGAAAAAAGAATGGAGTTCTGAGAAAATAGCCGAATTGTCAAAATAAATAACGCTCAAAACAACTTCATATAAAAAAAAATAAAAAATAAAAAAACAAGGAAAGTGATTCATCGAGACAAGAGCATTCAACCAATATCTCAAGCCATCACAAACAACCCACTTACAGAGAGACAAGGAAGCAGATATCCTGTAAATGTTACTGTTAGCAGAATCCAAAATCAGAAGCTCTCCGCTGGGCAACACCTGCACGGAGTAAGGCTCGATCCCAAGCTTGCTTCCATCAAACACAGTCTCCACAGTATACCCACTCTCAAACTTCATCATTGGACGACCAGAGATCACTAGCCACGAAAATTTCATAAGCCAGGAACCAGCAAACAAACAGAACATAACAGAACAAAAGGAGCAAAGGTGGTAGTAGAATCAGGTAGAATCAGAGATCCAAACCTGTTTTGGTGGTGGCCTTCAGAGACCACAACCACTTCATGAGAGCAGACACGACATTTGAGAAAAGCCCACCAACAATCTCTACGAGAATAGAGAAATTTAGCTAAAATTTTCAAGACAACAAGCAAAAAACAGATGAAACAAAAGCAGCTCACTCACTTGCTGGTGAAGTAGTAGTAGGAACTGAAGTGACACCTCCAAAAAACAAGAGCATAATAAAACACAAAACCAGCACATTCTTCCCCATTTCACCCATTGCTTCTATTTTCAATGCGAACTTGAAGATTCAAGCTCTGTGCATTGCAAGAAACCCTAGTTCATATCTGGGTTATTGTTAAGCAGGAGGTGGGGGTTTTTTTTAACGTTTCTATGAGAAAATAAAAGGAGAAAGTAGCTCCAGAGAAGGGAGGATAGGAAAGGTAAAAGGTGACTAAGAAAAGGATGATTAAAAAAGAGAAGGAAAAAGCGAGGTCACTGGCTCTGTGCCAGGTGGTGCTGGGGTGCTGTGCTGCTGCTCTCTGCTAAGAGACATTATTTTGAGCCAGAGACGAGCTAGAAAATCATATTTGATTGTCAAGGAGAAATGAGCTTGGTAATCCCTGTGCTATTTTATTCTTGCTAACCTGTCCCTCTTCTTGTAATATTTTTAATTCAACCCCTGTACTGTTCTTCTATCTGTTAATATGATCCTTCTGCCCATCATCTCCTTAAACATTGTTAATGTGGGGCCTTGATGTTAAATATAATAACTTTCTGGTACTTCGGAAATATGAATAAAAAATAATTTCTTACTTTAAATTAGAAAATGACTTTTTTCTCTAGCTAATTTACGTGTTCTATGGCTAAAAGGCATAAGTTATTTTTGTTTTTCTAATTTTTATATAAATATAATTTATTTTTTTTTCTTTTTTAAAAAAGAATGGGATCAAATAAAAGGATCATCAAAAGCTAGTGCAAGGGCAACATTGAGAAAATTATAGGATGAGTATCATATTAACATAATTGAATAGTACAGGGACCACGAGCTCATTGCTCCTGAATTTTGTTTGTAAATGCCTTGGAAAATCCCCTCTTTTTCTTTTTCTTTTTCTTTTCTATCTCCGTCTGAATGATCGTCCGACCCCATCCTCTTGCAACGTCACATTTATTCCATGTTTATTTAGGGACCCATTTGGGGTTACACAACATTCTTTTACCGCCTCAAAAAAAAATTAAAAAAAAAAAAATCGTCCATCGCCTCTTTTTTCCTTTCTACCAGGTCCTCGTTGCTCGCTTAATTTCAGAACACGGGGAGATGAGGATTTTTATCGGAGTATCTCGGTTCGTCATTACTTAGCTGGAAACAGTCGTGCTGAACCGGTTTAGTTTGAATTTTTTTTTTTTTGATTTAGTTGTTTTTTAAAAATAAAAACTGAACCGAATTAAAAATAATTATCCTTATCTAAAAACAGTAGAAAGCATAAATAATTTGAGATATCATTTTTTTTTATCAATCTTTGCACAAGTCTTTTTTAAAAATTTTCTCTATTAAACTATCTTGCATATAATTCTCCGTGCTGATCCAGTTTTCTTGGTTCTTTTCAATTTCCCATTGCATAGTGTGTTTAACAATTCCGTATTTTATTTTTATCATTTTTTTATTTTACTTGTCATGCTATACCATAGTTTTTTAACTGTTTATAATAATGCATTTTAAAAAATATATATATA
>Ga0325410_1009533_pt1 | contig 10351 bp, 5 predicted proteins | sample PopdelMetagenome_16_FD_206182 | JGI IMG/M metagenome (GOLD analysis project Ga0325410, IMG submission 206182) | Populus deltoides microbial communities from Bellville, Georgia, United States - Xylem-PdIQD-R3 | ecosystem: Host-associated > Plants > Phyllosphere > Stem > Wood/Secondary xylem...
TTTTTTTTTTTTTTTGGATGCGCGCGCTTTTCAAGTAATTTGATTAGGTTTAGGGTTTTTCTAGCTTTTCTTCCATGTATTTTTTATTTAATTTCAAGTATTGATTAAAAACTAAAGGGGAGAGGTTCTTAATTACATCTGCCTGGATCTAATAAGAAAAGAAGATTTGAGGTTGGATTAATTTACCAGGCTTCGCTCGAATTTGATAGGTGGATTTGAAAGTTTTCACACTTAAAAATTACAATTAAACCGTTATTAAGTGATTTAAATAAATAAAAAAATCATTTTTTTTAATTCACAATCAGTACCGTTTAATCAATACAAGGCTCGAAGTTTTAGAACTTATTTTCTGTGACAAAATGTTTATAAATGAATGAATTTACGAAACTACCCTGCCTACTGACTTGGTTTTCACCGATCACTGAATTTTTGGTACAAAATATTTTATTGAATTAAATCTCTATAATTAATGTATCAATCAGAACTGAAGTTCCCTCATTCCGTTATATGGAAGGAAGAGTGATATGATGTAAGTGTCACATGTCACCTGGGATTCGGGAACAATCACAACCAAATATGCTAACGGCTAACACTGTATAATTTTTTAAAAAAAAAAATATAGAAAAGAAATTAATAATTAAATCCCTAATTCTATTCCTAACTCGTTTTAACTAGGTGGGTAAAAAAATTAAAAAAATCAAGAAATTTAAAAAAAAATAACTGAAAAAACTAAAACATGAAAAAAACCGATTAAATCGATTAAAATTTTAAAAAAACCGACCAATTCGGTTCGGTTTCGGTTTTATAAGTCTAAAACTGAAAAAACCGAACAAAAAAACAGAAAAAAATCGAGTCAAACCAGTTTGAACTGGTTTTTGTCCTAAAAAACGAACCAAACCAGTCGGTTTAAACCGGTCTTGGTTTTTTTCTAAAAATAAATTTCTGTTTAGTTACTTTTTTAATAAAAACCGAACCGAACCGAACCGAAAATAATCACCCCTTGTTTCCACCCTCAATTAATCTGCAAAAATAGCAAGTTTTAAGCTCAATTAAAAGCATGTACTGGTAATCAATAACAATTTTTTTTTTTTTTTTGCCATCCCTTTATTAAAGACATAGGAGATAGGGTGTATATATGTGGTCACTAAATTGCTGGTGTACATGCAAGTTTTTGTAATAATAAAATAACATTGTTTTCGAATCCTTGTTTTTTAAATATATTTATAAAAAAAAACAAAAAAAAAAGAGTGAGATGATAAGAAAAAACAAAAACATTGATTGATAAAAGTACCTATTATAGTGTGTAAAACTACCTATTAACTTGTTCAGTAATGATACTGTAGCATTGCATGTAGAATTAATAACAATCAAAATTGTGTATCAGTAATAAAATATTATAAAGTAATTATGCGTTGATATCATTTTATTTTTTAATTTATTAAATGAAATCCATCACGTTTTCTCATGCAACGTGACGATAAAATTAAGGTTGACGATAAAATTAAGGTTGACGTTGTTTTCATGCCAGTTGTTAAAAGGGCCTAAAAAATGCAGAACATGCCGAGAGAGAGAGAGAGAGAGAGAGAGAGAGAGAGAAGGTATTTATTAATAGCTTGCACCGCTTTTAATGTGGGCACCTCCTACTTAATTTTTGCACAAACAACAAGAAACATAAAAAGTTTGCTGGTTGGATTTTGGATTAAGGCTTTTAGGTATTTTTTTATTAGATTGTAGTTTTTCAACATGTATAACTTGTTTTTTATATAAATTTTCTGAACCTAAATTAAAGTTTTTTTTTATTTACCTATATTTAATAAAAATAAAAGATTCGAGGATGATTTAAATTTAGTTTTGATCCTGTAATTATTTATTGGTTGAAATTTCACAATAAAAAATTACAACTAAATTTGAATCAAAAGGTTAGATTAGATGGTTAGATCCATAGAAAAATGTAATTTTATTATATTAAATAAAGAATAAATACATTATTATTTTTATACATTTAGATAAATTATAGCTTGTTGTGTGGAAAAATAATCAACAATACAAGTAGTGTAGGATAATTTTTTAAGAAATAACTAATCCTTTAAATGATTCACATGAAAAAAAAAACTTAAAATTTTTCAAATTTATGGTGCATATATAAAACTTATTACATCACATGCATATAAAATTATTGAGCAGTATCAATATACTCCATCCAACTAGAAACTGATAGAGAATAATATAAATTATATATTGAGACATCACCTAACAGTTTAAACTATTAGATTCAATTGATTATTTGACATGATATCAGAGCATGGTTAACCAAGCGATCATGAGTTCAAATCTTACTATCCTCATTTATTTGATAACAATTAAACACAAGGTAGTGTGAGTCTGTACAAGTTTCAAGCCTAAAAAGTTTTCACTTGAGATGACGTGTAAGAAAATAATATAAATTATATCTTGAGACCTCAACTAAGAGCTTAAGCTTTTGAGTTGAATTGGTTATTTGACATGGTATCAAAGTCTTAATCATGACCAAGCAGTCACGAGTTTAAATCTTACTACCCCTATTTATCTAGGTTTTTCTCGTTTTAAATAAAGATTTCTGTTAAAGAACCAATTCAATCCAGTAACTTAAATGGCTAGGTGAGATCTCAAAATATGATTTATATTATTCTCTAACACACATTTCTTCAAGTGAAAATCATTTGGGCTGTCAAAGAACCATCTCAACCCAATAGCTAAAGCTGTTAGGTGAGGTCTCATGATATGATTTGTATTATTCTCTAACACACCCCCTCAAATGAAAGCCCTTTGGACTTGAAACTTGCACAGGCCCATATTACTTTGTGCTTATTTTTTATCAAATAAATAGGGATGGTGAGATTCGAACTCGTGACCGCTTGGTCATCTAGGCTCTGATACCATGTCAAAGAACCATCCCAACCCAATAGCTTAAGCTGTTAGGTGATGATCAAATAAATGGGGATGGTGAGATTCGAACTCGTGACCGCTTGGTCATCAAGGCTCTGATACCATGTCAAAGAACCATCTCAACCCAATAGCTTAAGCTGTTAGGTGAGGTCCCATGATATGATTTGTATTATTCTCTAACATGGGCTACCCTTATTTATTTGATAAAAAATAAACACAAGATAGTATAGACATGTATAAGTTTAAAGCCCAAATGATTTTCACTTGAAGAGATGTGTGTTAGAGAATAATATAAATCATATTTTGAGACCTCACCTAGTCATTTAAGTTACTGGATTGAATTGGTTCTTTAACAGAAATCTTTATTTAAAACGAGAAAACCTAGATAAACAAGGAAATATATAATCGATATGCGACTATATATATGCATCTATATACAAGATTTAGATCTCCGGACATGAAAAAAATCAAACAATCTAAAACGACGAGTAAGAAAAAGAGAAACAAGTATAATATTTAAATTAAAAGCAAATATATATGGTGCTAGCTAACGTATGTACGTGTAAATTATATCAAAGAATCACTATAAAAGAACTAGTAAATTTAGTATCAAATGCATATATAATCGGATTATTTATAGTGGGGTAATTAATTTATTATCAAATATGTAATGTTTTTTACCAAATATATAATTATCTTGTACACTCACATCTCTTATCATGTTAAATGATCATAAATGATTCCTTCTTCTTAATTAAACAGGAAATAAAATCCTCCGGTCCTAATTTTCTCCATCTCTCAATTAGTTTCTAATACAGATCATTCATTAGAAGATAGCAATTTACCAAACTTGTCCTGTAACATCAAACCATGAATTAATTAGGATAGATGAGATGTTCAACTGTAGGCTGGTAAAATACATATATACACTATTATACTGCCATCTTTTCTTTTTATCTACTAAACTAATTAAAAATTTAAACTTACGGTGGTATATATTGTACATTTGTCCTGTCATTTTTTAAAAATAGATCCATCACTCTTTTCCATTTTTTTTTTCTAGCGGCATAATAATTTTTATATTTTAATTATATCTAGAGAATATCCATCATAACAAGCACAAAAAAATTTTATTCAATATGCCATCTAAAGCTCTTGTATTTGCAATTAACATTTGGTTGGCATAATATTTCAATTTATTTTTTTTAAATTTTATGGACGAGTGACACACGTAAGAGACAAGTAAAAATCATAAGATTCTGAAAAAATGTTATTTTCATAGGGAGACAAATACATAATTATTATTAATGAAAATTTTAAAAATTAATTTAAAGATCAAAATTTTCTTTAAAAAAATAAGACATTGAAGGTGTCATCAGTCATGACCCTCTAGAATATTATGTAGAGTTGTAAATTTATCGTTTTTTTCTTTCATCAATTAGTCACAACCCTAAAAAAAAACTATTGAGTATTCCAATCCAAAGATGTTTCTATCCATTCGTTAATTTTCAATACTATTTTATAATATTAAAATCTCTGTGGTCAATGTTAGCCAATTGTTTTAAGGAAAAAAAAATATAAAAAATTATTCACGTCAGAACTGAATCCTAGTACAAAAGAGCCTCTAATAATGGTAGCAAGCACGTTGACAACTCAATCAACTACCCGTGTTTGCAACTCTAAAGAGAAAGCAACGTTAGCCAAACTCTGTACTATATAAAGTGCCAATATTATATATTTAAGGCCCGCTACTTTTAATAAAATATAAAATTCAATCATCTATTATATTATATTTTATATTCTATTAAATGAAATTCATCATATATTTTCATGCAACGTGAACTTTCATTTTCATGCACGTAGTCATAAGGAAGTATGCTCCCTCCTTTTTCTCTCTCCGTGTGTCTTTGTCAATAGCTTTTTTCTATGTGCCATCTTTTTTGCTATTTCCACTTTTTTTTTTTTTATAAGGGGCACCTCCTAGTTAGTTTCCGCACGGACAACAAGGTAACATTGGTGGTTGGCCCCGGAGTTTCGATGAGCTCTTTATATATATATATATATAAAAACTGTTTTGGTATATTAATATTAAAAATAAATTTTTAAAAAATAATATTTAACTGTTTTGAACACCACTAATACTAATTGCCAATATTAATTTTGGGTTAAAACAATACATATTTAATTCATACAAAAATCACCAAGAGCTCTTGAAAACAATTCTTTCATCTCTTATTTAATGTAATACCCTTTTCTTATTTTTTTTCACTCTTTTAATGAATTTATTTTGCCTAATTTATATCTAGGGCTGTGTGATTTAATTACAGTAAAAAAGATTTGGGAGTTTATTATATATGTTCATGCGTTTTCACTTCAAGATTTTACTTAATAAAAGAGAGATTATCATCTTAATTACTTTAAGTCAAAAGAGACAAGGACAAGATATGTTACTTCTATATATATATATATCATTCTGAACAAGGCAAGTTATTTATGCAGTCCTTTTTGGGAAGGAGCACCCCCTGGCAAGCAACAACTACAAGCATACAAAAAGATAAAATCGTTGGCAAAAAAGGAGGAAAATCAAGGGCAAAAAAAGAGAGAAAACCCATCAAGATAAACTTGTTTCATGTGAAGTGTTGGGCAATTTTCCCATTTTATTTCATGGTAATTTGTTTTCTTTCTAAAATAAAATAGTTTACAGGGTCTCCATTTACAGATGTAATTTTGAAAATGGAAAATATTTTCAATATAAATCCAAAAATGAAAAAAAAAAATATCATGTTGATCAGTTGCAAATACTGTTCTTTAATATTTTTCTTTTTTGAATAACCCTTATCCCATAAAGGCATTTCAAGACAAGATCTGACCCATATATATATATATATATAATTGATAGTTTTACATTAACGTAAGAATTGACCATAATAAAAACATGACCATATATAGTGCAAGATAAGAGTAACAAATCAGTAATAGTTCAATAGAATAAATACATAGATAAGTCAGCAACAGTTCACACGAGCGAAAAATCTTTTCCTACATGGCAATCTTATAAATTTGTAAAATATAGCAAGAAATAAGAGGAAAGTAATGTCAAGATTCGGATTTGCAACAAGTCATTGCCGAAGGTGGGGGGCGCCCGTTTTATAAAAATACAAAGAGGGGGTGCCCCAAACTAGTCTATATGTTTATATAACATACGAAATAAAGTTTGTTCTTTTCCATTCTTTTTTCTCACTTCATTTTCTCTCTCTCTCCCTCCTTACAACCTTAAAGACTGGGCATTTTCCGGCATTGACTCGTTTAAGGATTTTCAACTGACTCGGTTACAGATCGGTAAGCTCAGTGCTGTGCATGAATGTTTTATTTACAGTTACTGTTTATTTTTTATTTCTTTGACCCCCACAAGTAGAGTGATTGCATGTTTGTTGTCGCATATCACAGCAAGATTTCTCGGAGATTTTATTGAAGTTTCTGTGGTACCCGTAATCTTAACCAAGGATTAAAATTCAGTTAATTTATGCAGATTTGGTCAATCTTGTTTTGAAAAAAAAAGTTAAATGATATTTTTTGTTTTGTTTTATTACATACTGTCATCATGTGTTTTTCATGTTTTACAAGAAACAGATGGATACAGGTAGTCTGAAATTTAGCTATAAAGAATTATCTGTGAAATGATATCTGTACATTTATAACATAGATTCTAATTACGGTTTCTATTAGTCTTTTCTATGTGATTCTTCATGTTTGGCATGTTAGGTAGGAATTTATTTGAGTGAAAAATGTGTTTGGGGTTTTTGGCAGGAAAGGCTCAGGCAATGCAGTAAGAAAGAAGATGGCTAAATCAACGAAATTTGATGACTCGCCGCAAACTTTAGGCACTCGAAGCCAATCGGTGGGACAGAATCACTAACTAGAGCAGGGAAGCGGACGAAAAGCTAGAAACAGTTGGCAGGTAGAATGGGTTCAAGGATTAATTATGGAGAAAGATTGATTCTGAGTTCGTTCTTACCAGCAACGCCAGAGAAGCCCATTCCAACAAGATCCAATTTGATGCCAGCTGACGGGCAAGGGAACCTACAGGGCAGAACGAATTGGCAGCTGGCTGGATTTGCCGATGGATGTGTACAAGATGTGTCGAATTACAGCAGAGCGGCTCAGCATACTGACCAGATTGATCAACTGTTTAGAAATGGCGGGGATAATATTAGGAATGCAGGTTTCGAAGAGGTGAAAAGAATGAGCAATACTACACGCAATTATATAGAGAGTCAAACTGGAGGTCTGGGCAGTGGTTTATTAGCAAATATTTTGGACCATTCAAATACATCTACAATTACCTCTCCAATGGCACCTCCTGGTATAAGCACAAGCATGGTTTGGAGGCCTTCGTTTCCCAACTTGCATCCCCAAGTCAACAATTACAGAGAACACAATTTGTTGCTCGGAAACCAAACTCACTGCTCAGGCTCGCGGCATTTGGGTAGCAACTATATCTCATCCCAGGAACCCAATTGTAAGTGATCCATTTTCATGTCATGTGGCATCGAATCAATTTGACATAGCGTATTTCAATGCAGAAAGTCAATTAGCATGAGATTTCAATATTATTTATACAGAAGAAAGATAATTACCATGTCCTTGATATAAGCAAGGGAACTTGAGCATTCTACAGATTAAATGACAGTTCTGGCATGGTTACAAGAATCAAAACATATTAGGAAGATAGAAAACAAGAGACATGGATGAAAAATAATTAGCTTTCATTCTGCCATTACCTGCACTTTTGTTTCAACCTTCTTTTTTGTCAAAATCTCATTCTAGATGATTCTTAAGAAATTACTTTATGCAGATGAACCTATGATGCCTTGCCCTCATAACTATGATCTAAACTTTCCACCAAGAATGGAAGCTGATGCAGCCTCATATTTTACCACCTCTTTTAAATTGGCCACGGTAGTACCAGATCAGTGCAAGAGATTGGAGAGTAGGCTTTCTCCAACAGCAAGTCCCTCGCAAGAAAAAAACTCAAGTGGGGAAAAGGAGAAAACTGATTTAGTCATATTCAAAGAGTGCGAAGCCAATCAACATAATTCAAAGGAGCTCTCATGCAACATTACAGACGCATCATCTGCTGTCATATCTACACCGTTTGAGGAAGCAAAAGATCTAGCAACAGCAAATGCACAAGGCATCGACCTTAATAGAACACCACAGCAGAAACCTCAAAAGAGAAGAAAGCATAGGCCCAAGGTGATTGTGGAAGGCAAGCCAAAAAGGACTCCCAAGGCTGCAACCACAAAAATTACAGATCCCAAGGAGAAGCCAATTGAAAAGAGGAAGTATGTTCGCAAGGCTTTGAAAGAGCCAGCAACTCAACCTACTGAATCTACCGTAGATACTGCACCTCCCAGCTCCGCAAAGAGGAAGTATGTGCGCAAGAAGGCCCTGGATGAATCATTAGTTCAACACACAGATTCTATTGGAGAGACCATAAATACCCATGCTGTAAAGAGAAAGTATGTGCGCAAGAAAGACCTAAACAAATCAGCAAATCGACATGCAGACTCCACCGTGGAGATTACACAATCCAGTTCAGCTGATGCAAAATCATGTAGAAGAGCATTGAGGTTTGATTTGGAAACTGCAACAGACAGGAGCTGCAGTAATGCAGCTGCTCAGCAGGACACGCCGAATCAAAAAAGAGGGACTTTTGATCTGAATGCAAGTCTTCAAGTGGCAGATTTAAGCATCACAACTTCACAGATGAGCCAACAGCACAGGTTACTGGTAGAAAACCAGCAATCAGGTGCTCCAAGTAACCAGACACCTTTTATGAATCAGCCACGTGGTGACTATATATCAATTTCAGAAATACAAATAGTGGCAGCGGAACTAACTCCAAGAAAAAACATGCACATGGAGAAATTAAACCTCAATGCGGGGGATGTGGAGAGAAGTATCCATGCACAAGGAATTGGTCAGGTTGTGTTTCCAGAAAAAGGACCAGAGTGGACTAGACAAATAACTTCTCAGAATAACCCTCAATCAGCACAAAAGATAACACCTTATTTAATTGAGGGCAGAGGATCCAAGAGAGAACACTTTCATATTAAGAAAACAAACCCGTGTACAGCATATCCAGTGGGCTCATTGACTGATGGATATGACCAAAATGGCAGCATTCCAGGTTCTGGATGTTCAGAGACCCAGAAAAGAAAGAAAACAGAGGATGGAATTCAAACAAACACACACAGCATATCTTCTTTTGTTTCAAAAGTTAAATATCCTGGTGAGTGGTATGTTCACTCTATGGCTCTGCAGAACCTTCCAAAGCAATGTATTTCACCTCAACCACATTTATGCCTAGAAATGCTGGGAGAGACTAATGGATCGACTCAGGTCCAAAACTCCCTCTGCCCCACCACTATAGAAACTTCTCACAGGCTTTCACAAACGTCTCTCAAAACAAGCCGTGCATCGGATAACCAACTGCAACCCAAAACTTGCAACGCTGAAATGTCAAGAATTCAGCAAATGTCCGAAGCTACTGTGCCCATATCAATTCCATCTGAAAAGGGTAAGATTCCACAAGAACCAAAGGATGACTTGAAAGTTCATCAGCAGCCATATGCAAAGAGAAGAGGTATAGCATGTTTAATATTTATTATAATGCTTTAAGGGTTCAGGTAACTTCCTAAAATGTTCTAGTCACCATAATGACAGCAACCACTCTTGACATCCAATGCAGGGCGACCAGCAAAGCAGACTTCCTCCTCTACAATAGAACAAATCACATACCAGATGGAGGGCCTCCGTCTCCATGCAGGGAGCAAGAAAATAGAAAACAAAGAGCAAAATGCACTTGTTCCTTACAAAGGAGATGGCAAACTTGTTCCCTATGATGGGTTTGAAGTTGTCAAGAAACACAAGCCAAGGCCTAAAGTAGATCTTGACCCAGAGTCGGACAGAGTATGGAAACTGCTGATGGGGAAAGAAGGAAGTCAAGGCCTTGAAGGAACTGACAAGGGAAAGGAGCAATGGTGGGGGGAAGAGAGAAAAGTTTTTCATGGGCGAGTTGATTCCTTCATTGCAAGAATGCATCTCGTGCAAGGTACAATATCTTATACTTTTGCTCCACATATTCAAGATTATTACTGAGTTCAACAGTAGAGAGAGAGAGAGAGAGAGAACCATACATACTGTTAGTGCCTTCCAATTTGATGAAGAGTCGTGTTATGCTATGCTGCTTCCACTCACAAAGTCATCATAAGTGATAGAGCATTCATATTGCAGACATGTTGAATCTTACATTTGAACATGCATATGTACGAGTGTTTGTTTATTTACGTATGCATGTCCTTCACAAATGAACAAAGACATTACATAGAATGTTGCAAATGCAAAAGAAGCACCATCACCC
>Ga0325410_1009535_pt1 | contig 10350 bp, 8 predicted proteins | sample PopdelMetagenome_16_FD_206182 | JGI IMG/M metagenome (GOLD analysis project Ga0325410, IMG submission 206182) | Populus deltoides microbial communities from Bellville, Georgia, United States - Xylem-PdIQD-R3 | ecosystem: Host-associated > Plants > Phyllosphere > Stem > Wood/Secondary xylem...
TTTCACATCCTTGCTTCGTTTCATAATTTTAATGGTTATTTTTAAAAATATTTTTTATTTAAAAATATATTAAAATAATATTTTTATTTTATTTTTAATATTAACATATTTAAAAATTTTAAAAAATAAATTTAAAACAAGAAAATAAATTTGATTTCTTATATATATATATTACCACCGCAATTAGGGCCTTCAACTTCGTAGCAGCATCTTCTTTTTCACACTTCGATTGCTTAGCCTCTTGTTTCCCTAAGATTTTTTTTTTTAAAAAAAATTATTGCTTCAAGTCTAATTTTTAAATTTTCAACTCATTTATAAAAAAATAAAATATTTTCTTGAAAATATATAAATAAGTATACTTATCTTTTATATATATATATATATATATATATATTTTGTTATTACGAGGTTGTTTTTTAAAACACATTTTGTTTTGTTTAGTGGTTGTTTTTTAAAATATATTTTTTTTAAAATAATATTTTTTAAATTTATTTTTAATATTACTATAATATAAAAATATATAAAAAAAATTATTTTTTTTAATATTTTTTTAATAAAAAACAACACGGTCATATATTTGCTTGTGAATACAAGCGAAGCGGTTAGCAGCAGCAGTGATACATGAAATGGTCAGATTTATTTAACGTCACGGATAAAAATTAAATTGCAAGTGAATAAAGACTGAAGGAATACTCTAGTCATACGAATCTTTTAATATCGAATGCTTCTAGATTTCGAGAATTAATTTTAGAGTTTTGGTATTTTAATAGTTATTATTTTTTTAAAATATTTTTTTATTTATAAATAAATTAAAATAATATATTTTTTATTTTTTAAAATTTATTTTTAATATAGTATATTAAAAAAATCTAAAATATAAAAAAATTAATCTAAAATAAATAAAAAACATAAAATATTTAAATATTTAAAAAAACACTTTTAAAATATAAAAACAAACAAACTTATTATTTAATAAGGGTTATTTGGGAGCATATGGTAATGGTTGTTTTTTAAAATGTTTTTCATTTTAAAATATATTAAAATAATTTTTTTTTATTTTTAAAAATTATTTTTAATATATCACATAAATTTAAAAATACTAAAAAAATATTAATTTAAAATAAAAATTAATTTTTTTAAAAAACTGTTTAAGATGAACGAACAAAACTTAAGATAAGTACGAATTTACTGACGATTTACCCGGGAGCACAGATTAATAGATCATTTTTCTTTTTATTACATTTTTGGAATGCTTGTTTGGCAAAGACATGCCGACGTGTCTCTTTTTTATTAGCTTGCCATGTGACATTGTCCAAAGAAGCACCAGCGCCGAGAATCAAACGCATCTCTCCTCTCTCTGTCACTGTTCTCTCTCCCTTCTCTTGTATCTCTCCAGTAAAATGACCGCTGCTACAGCAAGTATGGTATCTCAAGCAGCTTTCAATCAATCAAAGCCCTCTCTTGCTCTCAAAACCCAGCTAGCCTTTTCTTCAAATCTCTTCTCTACACCTTCAAGTAACATTTTAAATTCTGTGTCTCCGTTTCTTGTTTTTATTAATCTCTCTGTGCATAAAATTTACATGCAGGTTTTTTTAAAATGCTTTTTTTTAATGTTACAGGAGTGAGTTTTAGGGAAAAGAGCCAAAAAGGGCTTGTAGTAAAATGTTCGATGGCAGCTGCAGAAATGAATTCCAGGGCTGCTGTTTCTAGTGACAAGGGAATCAAGAATCCCATAATTGTCATTGACAATTATGACAGTTTCACTTATAATCTGTGTCAGGTTAGTGCTTTCTCATCTTAGTTTAATCACATGGTATTTGAGAATCTCGACTTTTCTTCTTTGTTTGGTGTTAATTTTTTTTTTCTAGGTTCTGTTTTAGAGATTTTGTGATGGGGTGAGATCTTGAATTCTACCGCCTGTTTGGTTGCTGAGAAAGTGCTTAATGTAAATGGAAAGTAATTGTGTGTGAGTGTGATATGGTTCATCATTTACATAAACCAAAACTACACATGTGATTGTTGCAACGCATTCCTTGTTTGTTTAACTGGTATGACTGCAGCAGTGAACTTTTCTTCAAATGATGCAAGAAAAAGGTTCAAGACATTGCAACTGATGGAAAGAAACTCTTTAATTTGAACATTTTCTTCAAATGACCTAACTATTGTCAACAACTGAGAATGATACCAGTGATTAAATCCTGTACTTCGAGGGCTTAGCTAGTGTCGCCTTAGGATAAAAAGAAAGATAGTAATTTCTGTGATATGCCAAAGAAAGGCTATAATAAGTTTCAATCGAAATTATAGTTGTGAAAAAAAATTAGAATCTTTGTAAAGCCTTTACCTGTGCAAAAGTTTTGGTGTTTTGGTGTATATTCTTTTGCGTGATTTATTTTTGTAAACTGCCCCCCCCCCCTTTCTCTATACACATAAACATATACATACACATATACAAACATACCCGTGTGTGTGCATGTATGTATCTATACATATCTCCAATTTGTAGTTTTGACATATAAATCAAAACCTATAACTCTGTTACCTTGTGTTTCTGAAGTACATGGGAGAGTTGGGCTGCCAATTTGAGGTGTATCGGAATGACGAGTTAACTGTGGAGGATTTGAAAAGGTGAGAATTTATATGCTATGCAGTTACCTGGGATTTGTTAATCCATGCAGGTAGTATAATAGAGTTCTAGGTGTTAAATCCTATGTACAAGACTGGATCATACATGAGTTGTTTGTTGTGCTCGCTAATTGCACATGTTACCTTTTCTCTTATTTTAATAGGAAAAAGCCAAGAGGCGTGCTCATATCCCCAGGCCCAGGTTAGTTTTTGCTAAGTGCGTTATCTTTACTATGCAGAATCAAAGTGAGGTGAGACCAGAACAAAAAAAGATGAAAACTATATTTATGCTTGGCATTTCCTTTTATAGGAACGCCCCAAGATTCTGGAATATCATTGCAGACAGTTTTAGAGCTTGGACCTACCGTCCCTTTGTTTGGTGTGTGCATGGGGTTGCAGTGCATTGGAGAGGCTTTTGGAGGTGACATTTTAAATCTTTATTGACATCTGTATGTTTCATCTGTTTATCTGGTTGTCTGATATTTGCTTTTCCGAGAATCATCAAGGAACTTGAACAATGATTAAGATATTTTATTTTTAACACACACAGCAGTTGTCTGATTGTGTTTTCTTTACATATTAGATAGTACACTGTTTTGTTTCAGGAAAAGTTGTGCGCTCACCTTATGGTGTCGTGCATGGGAAAGGTTCTCCTGTGTATTATGATGAGAAGGGAGAAGATGGCTTGTTTTCTGGGTTGTCAAAGTAAGTAATGTTTGATCAATTGACGTGTCATTATTTATATTACACCCCCCCCCCTCTCTGCTGTTGCTGGCCTTCTCTGGCTAGTTACATGCAATTATTAAATTCCTAATATAAGTTTGAAAGAATTACTAAACTTAATGTGAATTACAGCCTTATTATGTAAACTATAAATTGACAACTGATACATAATTCCAAAGTATATGAAAAATTTGCAAATTATAATGGTTAAAGATTGTAATCACATGTTTGTTAGGTTCCCAGGGTCTATGAAATACACACATGAAACTTTTTTTTTTAAAAAAAAAAGCGTTCTAAAAAATGACAAAAAATGGTTGGCTTTCTTTGAGCTTCAAGACATAACCATGGATACAACATTTTGCTAATGACCATTAGACATTACTCACACTTGAACAGTGATAAAATGATTGAAGTCACTGGAAAGTGCCATCACAGAAAATAGGTGAAGGCCATGATCACGTGATGTGGGTTTGTCCTCACGAGTTACCACAACTAAAATCTAGTGTAGATTTACTTTTGCATATGATATAATCTGATTTTACCTAGACGCAAGTTGGCAAATACTAGACAGATGTAACTCTTATTTTCAAATAAAATAGCAAGGCTGTAGCGAGGGGAATTTTTCAGCAGTTGGTCAAGCTTTGTCTTTTCCTTACCTCAACTTGCTGGTGTATATTAGCATTTTAGTGGTGATTGGAGGAGCAAAACATGTTGAACAAGTTTTCAACGCCGTTGGGCTAGTCATTTAGAGGGAAGGTAATGGTATATATACAAGGTCAAAGATACACATTCCTTGTTAAGAAGTTGGTTGAGTAGAGTCCTGCTCTTATGGCAACAAACAAGTGGTGCTTTTTATTTTGTACAGTTGATCAACTATGACATTGCTAGAGGGTTATCTTTGTTGTCAGAAATGATTCTCTTAAACCTGACCATTCCTTTTAGACAGGTTCGTTTTCTGAATTTTCCTTGGTCTTTGCATGTCAATGGTCATTTTTATCATTAAGATACGCTGTGTTTTCTTATAAATTTATCGAATTATTATTTTCCATCAGCTTTCCTCTATTTTTGTTGAAAATATTGCTAAATTGCTATGTTCTACCAGAATTTCCTCTTTAATAGCTTTTTCACTATACACAAATTCCAAGGGAGAACAAATTAGTAAAGCATTAAAATTCTAATAATTTACTTCCCATGATTTGCCGTAAGTTTGTTTCTATTAAATTTCATCTTAATCTTGTCCATATCTGATAATGGTTTGTCTCAATGTCTTTAACCTTTTGCAGTCCTTTCACTGCTGGAAGATACCATAGCCTTGTGATTGAAAAAGAAAGTTTCCCTAGTGAAGAATTAGAGGTCACAGCATGGACTGAGGATGGTCTCATAATGGCTGCTCGCCATAGAAAATACAAGCATCTTCAGGTAAGATATCCAATTGTTATCCACTTGTTAGGAAATTGCCCTTTCATACAATTACCCGACAGGCCTGAGGTACTAGATGAGGCATCCATATTTGCTTGTTTTGATTTGAGAGCAGCAATAATTTTTTCTGCAATCTGTCTTCTGCACTTGAAAGTCTTGCATATAGACTTGTGGCTTCATCTGCATAAAAATGGAATACGTAGAATCAATAATTCTAATAATATTTTTCCTCACCCACTTCTTTCTTTATGGAAAAGCTTAGTACTGATAAGGGCAAAAAATTGTTCTCTAACATGAAATAATGGAGTTTCTTCACAGCAAGAGCTCTTCCTTCAACATGATAATGTACTTTTCCTTTAAACTCTCAAATTTTCTCAGGAAATTGGAGAGAAAAAAATTATGGTTAAGTAATTCCTTCATATTACCCACATGAAGGCGTATGATCGACTGGGCAAAGAAAAATGGAGCATTGGATATGTCTTTCAAGTTACTTGGAAATTACTGGTTTACTGTCATTTTAGAAATGACTTGTGTTAATCTTTAGTCTATCAAGCTATATGATTATAATCACTCATAGGATTGTTATTGAGCAGAAAGCCAGAGTGTTTCAGTCATTATTAAATGCTCATTAAGGTAGCACATTGTTATCTGGGACATGTGTCTTCTCTTCCAAGACTTATAGGCAATAGTATTCTGGTTCCCAGATCATATCTGTAGAATGCAGACACATATTTTAGTTATTCTTTTAGTAGAATCCTTGCAGAGTAAGAAATGAAAACAAATAAAGAGCTATATACCTTTTATGTCTCATCTCTTTTACCACACTATGTGTTTCATAGCCCCAGAAGCATGCATTGATAAATGAATGAAACACGGTCTAATGCTTGAATGCAGGTTATGGAAGTTTTAACCCCAAGTCCACCTAAGTTGTCCTTTATCTCTCTGTCTATTCATCAAGGAAAATTAGAGGTCATAAAGTTATTATCACAACTTTTGGAAACCACTCAACTAAATAAACAGAGAGATTGAGTTATTTAAAGATTCAGCTCAACAGATGATAAAAAAGGAAAAACAAATCACGATGGCAGTTGTCCTTCTACATGATGTACATAGCACAAAATCCCTTGTGCATCCAAGCGCTTCAAATTTCAAGTTACATTCTTCCAGGACATCCTTTTGATGTTTTCACTTTAATGCTGCATGCAGTAATAAGAGTAGTTTGATCCAGGTCATTATCCAATAACCTTCCCTCACTGACCCAATGGCTTCAGCTGAAATTGCAACGGGCAAGTAATGAAAGTTTTTGCATGAGAATAACATGATGTTGATCTTAGATACTTTTGGGGCTAAGTGGGTATGTTCCCTAGTTGATAGATCATTATCAATTAGCTCATGTTAGTTTCTGCAATGTCCAGAAACATTCATGTGCTCAGCATTCCCTGATCATTTTTCAACATATTGCTGATGTTTCTTCCCCAACTTGCTCTACTTGCTTATATGTAACTTTGTATTCTTTGATTAGTGCATTGCCTATTATGTCATGAGTATACTGAAATCGCTGTTGCTGGGGTCCTATGTACCAGGGTGTCTATCATGGTTGTTAAAAACAAAATATGGTGAAATATAGAGGTGTCCCTTCCAGTTTTATATAAATATCAAAATCCATGCATACTCAACCACGTGCAGAACATGCTGACATTCAAGAATATGTATGTATCAAAGTATTTATGTACATGCATGTGATGGAATATTTCAAGAATGTGTTTGTCCCTGGAATTGGTGACTGATAAGTTATTTACATCGCTCTTACATGTGATCAGATGTATCTTGATAAGGTGATTGAAATTTTTGCAGGGGGTGCAGTTCCATCCAGAAAGCATCATAACATCTCAAGGCAAGATAATAGTTAGCAATTTCATCAGAATGATAGAGAGAAAAGAAGCTGAATCTGAGAGCTAGAGGCATGCGAAGACTTGCTCAATACATACACTGAATAAAAGGGAAAAAAGAAGAAGCAGTGGAGCCTTTGGACTGGTAGTTGTGTTTCTCTTACCGTTGGATTGGCATATTAATTCTGTGTCGGAAGCAAATGGCAAGCGGCTTGTTGTATGAATGCATTATAGCAGCGAAAGGGATCCCCTCTTTATTGGGAAAAAGAACCTGCAAGACAGCAATTTGCACTCTTTAGTTTTGGAACATACTATTGGCAGAGAAGTTTCCAAAGACTTATTTTAAAAGTTGACCAAAAACTGCTTAATTTATGAGCATAACAGGGCCAAGCGAGTCCTATATATCCATTACCTATTAATAGGTTGTGTAGTGTTTTTGAAAAATGAGGTTGAGTCGCTGAAAATAATGGATCGGTCAGTATCTATAGGCGGTAGAGCTTTGGCCTTGTCCTTTATGATACGACTTTTTTCAGAAAGCCGAAGAAAAGTACTTCACAGATTTTCCCATTCAAGGTCCTCAAGCCACCAAATGAATTTTGTAGGGATAGGAAAATCAAAGATAGTGCCCCTCAACATCATGATGACCCAAACATTTCGATTCACTAACAAATGAAGTGATACGATAAGATGGAATGCTTGGTTTGTGTCAGGTGCGCAAAAGTTGAATGGAGTTAGTTAAGCCAGTTTGGGACCCAACATTGAGCAAATATGTAACTCATTCCAATTTGATGAAGGCTTCATGTGCGCGAAAAGAACGAGGTTTTTCGTATCATTCTACCGGCAACACACAAGATTTCTATGATTAATAGAGAAGGTGCGTCTAATGCGACTACACATCAAGTTTCAAATCCTGCTCAAGCTAGCAACTATGGGTAATTTTTATCTAAACAGTACAAGGGTGCAAGCAGCTGCCATGCAAATCCTGTGAAGCGGAGCAGTATAAGTTTACATGGCATAATTCACTTAAGATAGCTGATGAAAACTTGACACTAATCATCAACACAAACAACAAAAGGACGCAAAAAACAAAATGGATCGCCAACTTCATCACAGACCAGAGAAGCATAAAAGAAGTTACGTTGTTAGCAAAGCACAGTTTGCATTTCACAGAAAATATGCCGGCCCAACAAAATATTGCCAAATCACCGATTTCGATCACTATCATGCAACGACAAAGGTAGGTTTCTCTGCATCACTAATAAATCTAATACAGGACTTCAACTCGAATTTCAACTCAAATTTCAGGAAACCGCCATCATTTTCCAACCGCAGCATACTTAGACCAGACCTAAAGGGAAAAAAAATGTAATTCCAGGAAGAAAGTAAAGTTCAAGCAACAATAAAAGCTGAGCTTAGACTATAATCATGTGAACATCAAAGAATTGACATTTTTATATCGAAAAAAAAAAGGTTTAGTAACGGAAAGAGTGCACAAGAAAGAATGAAGTATGTCCATTCGTTTCAAGCTAATAACAGAATTTGAGTGACAAATTCTACACTTTAGGAGCCAGTGTCCTCTGTTCAGTTGCATGCTGGACAACTTTTTCTTCCACAGGAAGGCCCTTCCGCCGCCTTACAGCATCAATGAGCTTTCTTACTGTGTTGGGAAGAACACTAGAACCATCTCCAAACTCTTCAATCTCCTCCTGTTTTTGGTACAAAGAAGGGATCCTCAGAAAGTGCGTCCCAATGAGATAGTACAAGAAGAGCACTTGCAGCACCCGCGGTCGATCTCCTAAGATCTTAATCAAAACCAAAGCTTTCAGAAACTGGGATGTATGCATCAACTGTGAAAAGTGGGGGTCCATCCTGCATTTCCTCCTTTGAGACTCGGGCTCGTTTCCGATTAAGCACAGCATACATAGAACTCAAATATTCAGTTGGTGTGGTCAACTCACAAAAGTACGCTGCTTCAACAAGCCAAGGTTTCTTCTGAAGGACGGCTGCTCTACATGCATCTTTAACAGCTGTCATCACTTGTCTGGCAAAGATCGCGTACTGCTCAGATTGTTGGTTAGACTCAGACTGTTCAGCCAAAGGAGATATGCAAACCTCAAAAACAAAAGCCAATCCCCACATGGGTTCATCACATATGAGGCCAGCTGCTGTTGCTAGTTGAAATCCAGACACTACACTGTTTTGGATACAAGAGGGGAACCCCGTATAAAAACATAGGAATCATTACTTGAGCTTTTGGAATCCGGAGTGAAGAGGATGTTGGGGCCAATCTGTCTTGGTCCAAGCGCCCAGATCCGCTCAAGAAACTTTTGCCACTTAAGTTTGTATTCAGCTCCATCCTTTTCATTACCACTAAGACATGTCACTCTCCCGAACATCCATAGTACGTTTTTTGAGAGCTTCAACTGGATTCTCATCTTGCACAATGCCTGAAGTCTCGGCTTCCATGTTGCTATTTGTCTGCCCCTGCTTACCTCCAATAATATCTCCAAGTATATCAGTGCTTCCATCAAGCACCTTAGTTAGTGCAGGTGGAAGTTTCAGGACTTCCACACAAACAACACATCTTCCATTCGGAGTCATCTTCTCAACATAATCTGAGCTTCTGCTAGATGATTTTATGCTATCTAACATATTGGATGCTTCTCCTTCAATGGCCTCCTCATAGGACACAAGAGGTGCCTTCTGCAATGCATCTGAACTCGCTCCAAGCTTAGACGCATAAAACTCAGAAAACTCACGAATACCAAATCCCCACCCATCCAGTGCACAAACAAACGCCACGTTCCCTTTCTGAGATTGAAAAGAGTCCTCGTCATCCTCCTCTATAAACTCAAGATTCTCAGATCCTCTCTCACCGGCTGGTCCAGCAAGTATAGAATCCACACCGGCCAAATACTTCTCTGACTTATACGCACTCATTATGCCATTCACCTCATGAACAATCTTCAACAAGCGATTATAAGCTTCCATAGGACTCAATTTCAATTCACAAATCAACCTATCAATCTTATTAAGCACTAAACAAGGTGTAAGCTTCTCAATCCAAGCTTGTCGCAAAACAGCATGCGTCTGTATATGCACCCCTTCAACAGCATCAACCAAAACCAATGCCCCACCACTCAACCTCGCAGCAGTTGAAACCTCACTACAAAAATCCATATGACCAGGGGGATCTATGAGGTTTATCGGATAATCTTTATAACGAAGAGGTATCGACGAGCTCTTCATTGTTATTGCACGCTTTTGTTCCTCATCTAGATAATCCATAAACCTGAGTTTTCCAGCTAATTTCGGGTGAAGCAAACCGCTGCTTGTAGCAGCAATTAAATGATCAGCCAGAGTTGTCTTGCCATGATCAACATGCGCTAATATGCATATGTTTCATGTATTTTTGGTGTCTTCAAAGTCACCCATCCTTCAAACAAGAAACTTCACTAGCTACCACTACAACAATATTTCTTCTTGTTACTCTGTATATGTTTGGCTGTGATCTTGAAAGAACAATCGGAAATTAAAGAGACAGAGAAAGAGAGGGACACCGAGGCGATTGCTGTCTATATATGCCGTTATAAATGGAGAGAAGGGCAAAGGCGGGTTTCCTTCGTTGTGTGTCTCACTGTCTCAAAAATGCTTCTCCTTCTTGCAAGAAAACAGCAGGCGTGGCAACAGACGTCGT
>Ga0325410_1009537_pt1 | contig 10349 bp, 8 predicted proteins | sample PopdelMetagenome_16_FD_206182 | JGI IMG/M metagenome (GOLD analysis project Ga0325410, IMG submission 206182) | Populus deltoides microbial communities from Bellville, Georgia, United States - Xylem-PdIQD-R3 | ecosystem: Host-associated > Plants > Phyllosphere > Stem > Wood/Secondary xylem...
TATTGCAAAACGTTTCAAAATCAAAACATGTTTCAATTAAAAAAATGAAATGTATATTGAAATGAAATTGATAACCTTTGATTGGAGGGAGCATAGTTTTATGATTGGTAAGAGAAGGAGACATGGGTCCCGCAAAATACAACGTTGGAGCCAGGGGGGAGGGAAAGGCTTTATTATGATTACTTTGCAAAGAAAACTTGAAATTGAAAACGCGTTGCGGTGGAGAATCATCTCGATAGACTCGTTTGTGATGTGATGTTGTTTAGCTAAGCAAAGCAGTCGGTCCTGACTTCTTTCCATGTAGGTTTGCTCGTTTTCTCCCATCTACGAATACAGATCACAGTCAAAGTTTAAGAAAGTACAGTCAGTCGCACGCGTGGTGCAGGTTTACAGCTGCCGAGTGCCGACTGCTCTTCTCTTCTCTCTTTTTTCCCAGACTGTTTCTTTTCTTCTGCATTGCACACCAGTTATAAAACCTAACGAGTCTATCGAGATGAAACTTGATGTAGATTGGGTTTCACTACAAGCGTTTTTTTATTGAATCGTCATCATTTTAAGGATTTTTTCTTCCAAAACGATGTTATTTTAGATGTTTAATCAAAGCTTGGATTTATCTAACTTGCAATCCAAGTATTGAGTTGGGCCAACCCTTCAATTGTATCTTATTACTATGCTGCTATCTTCTACTAATTTCGGAGTTTCCCTCTTAATTTGTACGGGAAAGAATCACTATTATGCTCCTTCTTAATCCTGGGCTGGGAACAAGTCAGAAACCATGGTAAAAGCTCACATCACACCACCAGGATGCAATTGACCCACCTAGTGAAACCACGTTTCTTTTCAAGAACACAAATCCCAGCAACAAGAATGTTGGAAAACTGATGCAGAATGCGTTCCCCCTTCTCCTCTTGCCAAATACTGGTTATCCATCTCTCTAATACAAGTATTATCAATGTGCTTGTATAGCTCGTCAATCAACTTCCCTTACATTCTATGTGCCCTGTGAAATATTTTCTGGAAGACATGTTCCTCTGGAGGTGCTTCTTCTGGAATCTGGGTGTGAACAAGGAACAGACCAACAAGACTCGCTAAGACCAGAAATCAAGGATCGGATCACAAAGGCCTAAGTCACAGCTGCAGTGCTGGCATTTCCAGCTCCTTCTATATTGTTGTTTCTAGGATTTTACTGGCTACCAAAAACAAATCTCTCAATTCATAAACCTGTGACTTGGAAAGCGTATCTAATTGCAAGTCCCATATAAGAGAAGCACACAAGGAATCTCGTACCTCTCCAGGAAGCCAGTTTTCTTTTAACCAGATGCTTGCATCCCCTGAAACAGCCCCCCTTTGCACCATATTTCTGAAGGATTATAAAAGGCAATCAAAAGTTAGTATTACGCATACAAGTATCTAACACCTGCTAACAGATAAATGAGGATCGTCTGTTTCCCAACATTTTTCAAGTTCTATCTACAGAAATACCATTATCATAATGTATGCTTAGTTCATGAAGTGGCACTCAGAAATTCATGAATAGACCGCTTTTAATTTGCTTTAAAACTACAGGCTGTCCACATACTTACGCTGGCTAACTGTTTGTAGTTGCTTGCCCTGCTGCATTTAACGCAGAATTGTTCCCATTGGAAGGGATAAGAGACTGGATTGATGGGTTTTGCATTGACAACGGAGGAAGAAATACTTTGAATGCTGTTTACTCCAATGTAGCCAAAGAGTCGTGCTATACCGAGGGGAGAAGGAATTTCCAAGGGCCTGGTTTGGAAGTTGGTTGCAAAGCAGACTTGTTGCATGACTGATAATCAGAAGGCGTAGATCAAAACATGCACATCAAAATTGAAAATATGATCAGAATCTACAAAATTGCACTGGGATTTATGGATGGAAAATTGGTTGGCATTGTTTGACGGTAAGTTGGGGCTGAAAGAAAATAGCTTAACATATTTAAAAGGACAGTGATAATCCTCCCTTCACATGTTCAAGAAAATGACTATTATTCTACCTGGACGTCCAAGAAGATGAATAAAGAGAACGAGTTCAGTTTCCAAAAGCTCATCTTTGATTTTAATTTTTAAGTTTTTTAATATCCACTATATTTCTTTAGAATATTAATATAAATATAAAAAATATTTATATCTCATTAAATATTTTTAGAATAAAATTACATTTCATATATTTCTATTCATAAAAAAAAGATTTATAGTATATAAATACACAATGAAACCTTCAAATTAAAAATTTAAAATCTTTATTCTTTATGGTATATATATTTTTAGAGTATCTCTCAATATTATTATATATTTTTTTAAAAATAAGTTTATTTAAATATTAAAGAATTCTCACCTTTCTTATTGAATATTAAATACAAACTATCAATTATCTTCAATATTTTGATTAAAAAAAATAAATAAAATTACTAGTATCCATCGATTAAATGATTATTAACCTCAATAGCCGTATTCCTAAACTAATTGAAATTTTTTGAAATTCATCTGACAGAGTGATGCCTGGTTCCGAATCCCGTGTTAAGAGAGGAGGTTTCCAGTTGAGCAAAACTGGAAACCGAGGGAGGGGCAGCATTTTGAGCTGTAGCTGGAATTGCATTAGGAGTGGCTCCAAAAAATGGGCTCTGACCGGCAGGAGCTGGCTTTGAGGGTGCTATATAGGGATGACGAAGAAGGTTATTGAACTCATTCAACTTCGAGTCGAGTGAATTTCTCTCTTTCAACCTGCAGAAGAAGGGGTTTGGTAATAACTGAACATTGGATTCAGTTTTGCATCTATGAAGGGTTGTTTCCTTTGACATGCACTAGAAAGTTGCATATTGTTTTAATCGCATCCCTCTCAGATTTTAATTCCATGTGTTTGAAATCAGAATTGCAAGCAGAAAACATTAGCATCTACTGTTAATAAGTATGAGAAAGCAGCATCAGCAGCAGCAGCGGTGGGAAAAAAGCAGTCTTCTGTATTTGACTTACAATTAATTGCAATCATCACATGATGCAGCTCGCAATTCTTCGTAGCTAACATCACCAATAATGTCACAGAGGCCGCTGCATGCAGACAAAAGCAAAAGCTGAACCCAATGCATCCTCGAAGTGGCAAGACAGCAACAAAGCTAAATCCAATGCATCCTCAAAACTTGGCAGGCTGAGAGGGTTGATTACCAGGTTGTTGATGCGATCAAGTGGCCGCAGCGTGGTTGTGTCCTGATTAATTTACCCCACATTTATTTAGATGTTGGAGTTGTTTTGAAAAGGATTTTTTATTTAAAGATATATTAAAATATTTTTTTTATATATTTTTATATTCAATATAACATATTACACAAAATACTAAAAAAATAATTTAATATTTTTTTATATTAAACATAAATATTTATAAATACAGATAAAAATGCAAGTCAAACAAGAGTAATATCACAAACACACATAAATAGATTTGGGTTGGGCTAGACAAGCCCACTTATGTTAAACAACAGCCCCCCGTCGTCGTCGTCATCAACAACGGGACCATATATATATTAGTACTAGCCCTGGGAGGGATGGTGGAGGCTAGGATAGTAATTAGCAAACAAAACAAAGGAGGGGGGACTGAGAAGAAGAAGATGAAGATGAAGATGAATGGAGCCGCAGCCGCAGCCGCAGCCGCACCAGAACCCGCACCCGTAGAAGCAGAAGCGGCAGCAGCAGCAGCAGAAGAAGAAGAAGCAGTGATAAGGATATTCGTGGGAGGATTGGGGGAGAGCGTGAGCAGCGAAGACCTGCGCAACATATTTTCATCAAATAAGAGTTTGGGCTTAGGGATTCAATCAGTGGAGATCATCAGAAGCAAAGGCCGATCCTTTGCGTACATCGACTTCTTCTCTTCTTCCAACAACTCCCTCTCCAAGCTCTTCAACACTGTATTTTTTCAATCCATTTCTGTTTCATGTATTTCTTTTTTCTCATCTTAATCATTGATTGATAACGCTGCTACCGCCTGATTGCTTCCTTTATGTTACTACCCTGACTATCTTGTACCGAGGCTAATTCTCCCTGCCTGTGCCTGTTTCTGTGACTGTTCAGTATAATGGGTGTGCTTGGAAGGGTGGGAAGCTTAGGCTTGAGAAGGCCAAAGAGCATTATCTTGCTCGCTTGACATGTGAATGGGCTCAAGATCAAGATGAAGATCAACATCCTCTCCTTCCCACTCCTAATCTTGATCATGCTCAAGATGATCCCACCAACAAGAAACTGCCCATTTCTTCAAAGCCCAGCAACAAAGAGCTTCTTTCAGAAAATAAGCAACTTCGCCTCTTCTTCCCCGGATTAGGAAAGGTAGAGTACTAGCATTGTTATTACTTATCGTTATCATTATCGTTATCAATCTTGGATATGTCTCCAACTGTAAAAATATTTGCGTATACATGTAAATGTCTGTCTGTGCTGCAGATAAAGTCAATACCTTTTAGAGGAACTGGCAAACACAGATACAGTTTCAGACGTGTTGAAGTTCCTCCACTTCCCAAGCATTTCTGTGATTGTGAAGAACACTCGGAGCCTCCTGCAGCTGCAGCTAAATGCAGACACATTCCTATCATGGAAGAACAGGGTGCTGGGATGGACAAGGAAGAAATCACTTTGATGAATTCTGTGATGAATAAGCTCTTTCAGATGGAAAATGTTTCAGACAATGCATGCTGTGAGATTGAATTGGATAAGAAAGTAGATGATTCCATGAAAACCACTGATAAACCACCACTTGAAGAGAATGAAGGGGACATCGATGAAGATGATGATAACCTCATAATTAACATGGTGAGTGTACCACAGGAAACCATATTAACTCATCAGGTACGGTTTAATACTCTGTCCATCTAAAGTCATTGATTTTGATGGCATCTGCTGTTGTGGTTATTTCTCTTTCAAGTTTGATTTTTAACCCCATTTGCTACCTCAAATATCCAGAGACGAAGATTCAATGTTAGGCAAACTTCGACAGATGAACCGACTCAAAAGGTGCTCCAAAAGCAGAAAAGAAACACTACACCTTCTAATAAGAAGAGGAAAATAGTTCTCAATGAAGAAAGTAATACAAGTGAAGGAATGCCTGCTATGCCGGGAGGTAATGGGAGTTTGCTGGAACAGCAATCCAAATCTGACAATGCATCAGAAACACTGCCGGGACATTCATCTAGCAAGGAAGAGCAACCCAAATGTGATAAAATCGCCGACTCTAGGGACAGTGAGAACAATAAATCCTGGAAGCAAGAAAATCAAAATGAACATTTCGGCAGGATCAAAGAAGTGGGAGGGCACAAGGAGGCTCTGTCTACCAAACTGGATTCTGCTTCAAATAAGCCAGGCAGAGGTTATGCATGGCTCAATAAATCCTCATGGACACAATTGGTTAGTGGGAATAACAGCAATGCTTTCAGTATTACTCATATCTTGCCGGGTGTTACTTTTGGAAAGGTAGAGCCATCAAAGCATGATGGGTTGGAAGTTCCCAGTTCTATGAAAAGCATGCATGGTGATATATTTAAGAAGAGCAATATTGTTCCTACCGTAGATGGCACGCTGGCTTTTGGGGTCAGAAAGGAGGGTAATGTACAAAATAGAGTGGCAATGAGCCCGCAGACTGTTGTAGGCAATGCTGGGGCTTCTGCTCCAGTAGTGGAGAAGAAAACCAATTCAGAGACGAAGCCAGCATATACCAGAGATGTTTCCATTGGAGAAACTTGTTCATTCATGAGGACTGCTGATTCAGTGAAAGAATGGGCGCGGACCAAAGCAGCTCTAAGCGGATCCCGCAAGAGAAAAAACAATGAGAAGTAGGTTCAGAGAGCATCTTACCAAGTACAACTTTCCTTATCTTTTGGCCAGCAAGCCCCGGCTGCCTCTGATTACAACCCATCGTTGGTTTATTGGAGACGAGGCCTTTCTTTTTCCCTTAACTGTGTTTTTAATTCTTATTTGGCCATGCTCATAATTCCTGTTAAATTGGTTTACAATAGACAAAACCTCTGATAACTGAAGAAAAATGGAAGTGCTGCAATGTGCAATTGTATCTCTATCAGATAATACTTCGTGGTAAAATTGATGCGATCGATTGATGGTTGCTTTATTACTTTCATGCGATCGAAATGTGCAGCAGTTCTGATGACACAAAACAAGTCATTTTATGGACTTGACTGCTCTTTTACCATGGCATCGATCGCTTCTCTTTTCTTCTTATATTTTTGCCTCCTCTCTTTCGTATGGCAGTTAACTACCACCTATAACCCGCATAGAAACGAATATTTTTTTTTGGATGTTCAGGACTAAAATCTTGAAGGAGATGTAAAATTAAAAGGTAACCTGATGGTTTTTATTCCCTTGTTGCTTTTTAAACCGAGAGAGTTGTACCTACTGCTTGTCCATCTTGAATTGAATTAGATGTACTCAACATGGAGATTGAAGCGTCAAACCAACAGTTGAGCTAGAAACATTGAACTTTTGCTGCATAAATTTGACTGATTTTCTTTCCTTGAAATCTCAGCTAACACTCCTCAGCTTCTTTGAAGATGCAAACCTAAACATTTGCAGTTCTCATATTGGGATGGAATTGGCGCACGATAGTATTATTCTTATAATTGCAAGTGGCGCGCATTACACACAAGAACTTGAGTGCGGCAATCATACAAAAGGCTTTTCAATCATCAAATGCTCAGAATCATGGCTTCCAGCGAACTTTCATTTTCTGCAATTGTCAACTAGTTTAGTGTAGGATCGGATGTTCCTTTTGTCCTCGATCCCGTTTAGGACATTTTGCCTTCTCAGATTCCACAGCGTCAGAGTCTTTGTGATTTGATGGTTGGAATAAATAGCAATCACTATTCACTGCAGCTTGCCCTGGTGAGGAAACATCAGCAGATGGAGAGTGAGGCAGCAGTTTGGGTTCTGAGACAGGGACAGCAAATGATGATGGCTCGTGGATCGAAATCGCTTTCTGTTCCATTAACTCCCTCAAGAACTTTTCATTCTGCTCAATGCGTATCTGAAGCTCTTTCTGTGCCTGCGCAATAGCCATAAAACAAACAGGTGCTACAGACTGATGTTGAAATTCTCAAAACTTTGCCATACAAAATCAGTGTCCAAGTTCAGGATTCTGCTCTCTTATTCTTAATTACTTGTTCATTTGTTTTTTTATCACCCTGCTTAGCCCTTTTGTCCCTGCTACATGAAGCACCCATTCTTCCTTATGTCGCCTATGAATTAGATTTAAACCATTTTAAATTATCATTCAACAGTTATCCAAATTCCAAAAACCCTTTGTATTTTGAATTATTTCCCCATAATTCTAATGTGCATTCTTTTAAGCCTGACCTACTTCTGTCTGTCAATATTATATCATCTATAAATGCCATGAAGTTATCATGATATCATTGCTACAACAAAAGGAAATAAACAAACAAGCCATCAAGCCGACTAGAGTATCGAGAATGCATCAAGGCACCTTAAGCTGCTCATGCAGCAGCTTTTGAATTTCAATTTGTGTGCGCAAAGCCTCTGTTACTTGCACGTCTCTGCAAGAGAATGATTCATTGGAGATTTTGCTTGAACCAATAAAGAAAAAGGGAAAAAGAAGATACCGATCAATGATCATTCACCTATTGGACTCAATGACAAGTGCATCATTGTTACTGTTCGATGAAGCTGCTTTATTCTCTACCACGGTGGAAGTGCTCTTGTCTAGACACCAAGTAGCAAAACAAGTGGAAAGTTAGGATTAGCAGTCACAAGCTTTAAAAGAAAGAGAGGAAAAGAATTGGTAGAATCGATTGGAAGTTGGAAGCATCACAGAGCTATTTGGTGAATATAAAATCTTCTCTCATTGCTATCAGTATACCACAAATTTGCAGTTGCTTGTGATAGGTTTTGGAATCATGTGACGAAACTACTTGTCTTTCAAAGAGGAGAAAAGTTAGCATGACAAAAGGAGGACTTATTTGAAGACAACATATTCCATTGTACAAGAGCAAGATTTTCAAAAATAAAATCACCAACCAACTACACAATTACATGAGAGAATCATAAACCAAATTTATGTTTGAAGCAGGATATATGGTTCTAATTATCTGCCCGAAAGAGACAATGTCACTAATACAAGAAGCATGGACTTGTTTCTATGAGAAGGTCATACCATGATTTGTCTCCGGAAATTTTTTAGCAAGGCGGTATTTCTGCAAATCACAAGGCACATGAAAACAATTGAACAGATTTTTAGTAGAATTTGTTTGTTATGATAAAGGAAAGTCTAGACAAGAAAAATTACCTGCAAATGGCTCTTGACATGATAGATACTTAAGCCCTTAACATTCATAATACCCAATATACTTTTTGGAGTTGCAACTACAGTTATTAACAGTGGAGAATGTGAGTTATCGAAGGAAACTACCACCAAAATTTTCTTGAATCAAAGACAAGAGACTCACCATCAGGGCCTCCGAGGGATTTAACTGCATCTACAAAAAGGTCATGAAGCTCAGTCGTCCATCTTATTCTTTGCTTTTGTGAAGTTGCAGCTTCAGGAAGTCGGTTAATGCTGTCATCCATTTGTGCAGCTGACGAACGATAGTTTGCATTATGATTCAACTCAGTGACAGGGATCGATGAAACTCGCTGTGCTTCCTGCATGCATTTTCAACTTGGATGATCATTAACACAAGATCAATGTCAATATCCAATTCGTTTTGCATCATGATCAACCTCCTTGCCTTGTTAAGTACAACTATCAGCACCTGATAAAACTGAGTAGAAGTCTTGAACAATTTACGTTATAAAAATTGATTTACTCACATTGAGGGTGGAATTTTGGGAGACGTCATCGACGGGAATTTCAAGCTCCTTGGACAAATATTGAAGTACAAGCTTCTCAGTGGATGTCAAACTCTCCTTAGTGCAGTGCAAACCTGTAAAGCTCCCACCAGAGCACTCGTCCAGGACACCCATCAAATTTTCGTTTTCAGGCTCAGTGATTACATCTTGTCCTCCAAGAAATAAAGAGTCTGAAGGGGGAGTGATATGATCGACAGGTAGAGGACGTTGAAGGAAAGGTGAGGTGGGAAACTGGAGATCACTCTCAGCAATTGTCAAAGGTGATGGTTGTAAACTGGCGGAGAACATGGTGCCTTTGCGAGGTTGACCAATGGAGCCATAAGAAACAGCATCATTCAAGATAGGGCTCGCGTTTAATGTCCGTGTTAGGAACAAGGATGCCTGTGGGAGGGAATTGGGTGGTTTTGGTTGTATGCAATCAGGCAGGACAGCAGAATATTGGAGATTTTTATTTAAAGAATATAAGCCTACTGACTCAGTATTCAACGAAGAAGGATGGGTTTGCATCGCCCCTTTCCTTCTATTAAAGGGCTTGACAGTACTATAGAATTTCATGATCCTCAAACGAGAGGTCTACTCTTCAGCCTTCACTTTGTCACCTTCTCTCCCGTTAGCAGATAGTGAAGGATATCTAGAAACACAAGGCAATTAGGGCAAGCTACATTATAGCAGTAAAACCATCTCAACAAGTACTAAACCTCCAGAATATAATATTTTCAGAATTTGCAGCGGTACAAGATACAAACATCATCTTATATAGAAGAAGAAAAAATATTGAATGAAACACTTGAAAACTGAAAAGAAGCAGAGAAAGTGAAAAAATAAACCATGGATTATTTGGACAGCACAAGTTACTTTCAAAGTGTGCAAGGAAGAGGCCATGAGAAAGAAGAAAATCACCTTGAGATGACCCCAATTGCCATGCGTTAAGAAAGAGGAAGAGGGTGCTGTATTTGGTGTGATGGCTTCTGTCTTCCTGCATGTATTCTACAAAAACAAGAAAAGCCCACCAATGAAGCTCCCCTGCTTCCCTCTCCTCTCTCCATGTAAATAAGGTAATGATGTTAAAACAAAAACGATGAAGTTTAGGATTCTTTGGGGGTAAAAAAGAACTCCCGTGTCGGGAAGCTTTTGGTAGCTTGTGTTCCTCTGCACTGCATTGTTAAATCATTAGAATCCTTTTGGCATGTAGTTATCACGAATTAGTCCAGCCAATCAATACTTTTATCAAATAATCCATCGTAGGAGAAGTTTTACGAGAACTTCAAGGTAAACAAAGATGTTACGACGTTGCTCTATTGGATTAGCGTTGTTTAGATCCCTCGCCTCCCCAATCTTGTCATTATATCATTGATCTTAATTGGATTCCATGTTCTGTTTATGTAGAAAGATTCAATTCATTTTCATTACAACAGGATCATAAAATAAAAAAGTGTTTTTGAAATCTAAACAGTACTGTAGCATGAATGTTAA
>Ga0325410_1009540_pt1 | contig 10347 bp, 9 predicted proteins | sample PopdelMetagenome_16_FD_206182 | JGI IMG/M metagenome (GOLD analysis project Ga0325410, IMG submission 206182) | Populus deltoides microbial communities from Bellville, Georgia, United States - Xylem-PdIQD-R3 | ecosystem: Host-associated > Plants > Phyllosphere > Stem > Wood/Secondary xylem...
CCTCTACCTCTATCTCCTCCTCCCTCCGTCTTAGCAGGGAGGGCCTTGCAGAATCAGCCTCCACTGCAATCAATGTCCCTGCAATTGCGTGGCGGAGTTGTATCTGCTCAAAAAACAAAACTTGAACCACTGCACGCAATGGAAGCCGCTCATTTTGTGCTGCGTGCGTGCACGCTTCTATTGTGAGCTTTTGGCAATCCATGATTCCACATATCTTCTCTCGCTCCGCCTCTGATGTCCATGGATGAGACTTCAAGAATAAAATAAAATAAAAAACAATAAGCTTTTTTTACTGTGAAGCATAAATTTCCATACAGGGATCCTTATAACAGAATATTGAATCAAGCATTGTGAAAACAAAACAACCTGACCATCTACTACTATAATTCTTCTTTATAGAAATGGTGATCTACATTAACACAGCACTAAATCTATCTATAATATGCAAAAATACATGACTGCTCGTAATATTTCATTGCACAATTAAAAATAACTCAATGAACAAAATGTACCTTGAGGTACACATCTACAGCTCGGTAAAGGCCATCATCAAAGAGTCTAGCTTGCTCCGGTAGTGAAATTGCGAGATTGTAGAACCTATCAGACTTTAAATTTGCATCTGATCCAATCTCGGCAAGATAGCCATCAATTAGCTTTCCTACAAGCATTAAAGTGGGTGGTCTCACATTGCCACCTCCACCATCGTCGCCAGCTTCAATCTCACCTGCGTTGCTCTCTTCTTCAAGTCCATCCAAGAAGTGGCCTAGGATTCTCTCCAAGCAATCCACATCATATAAAGTCTCGTTCAAATATGAATAGCTAGGAATCAATAAATCATCTAGTGTTGCTTGCTCTAGTTGTAACCCAATCTTCTTCTCCAATGTGGACCGACACTCTTCAGCTGCATTTAGTATATTAGCAGTTCTTAACAAACCAAATAAGAACCTTGTAGTTGTGGAAGATCTAGAACTTTTGTGCAATGGAAGATGGGAAACAATAGTCTCCAACACTTCCCTTTGTTCACGCTCTGAAGCAATTGAAGATGATGATGAAGAAGATGGCCTCCTATTTGATCTTGATATGCCAGGAATGTGCTTCTTGGCATAGTACATTAAACAGCTCTCTACAATCTCCGGCTTCAGATCTCCCACTTTCATAGCCAAAATCAACCGCTTGAACAACTGTAAGCTCAAAAGTGTCAAATCATCAAACCAAGAATCCGCATTATTGCTTTTGGCACCGCTTCCTTTTCTTCTTACCGTGGATCCAATCCCGTTCCATAGGGCCTGACTGGAACCAGCTCTAACATTCTCATTTGCTGCTTCGCTGACCGGCCAGCCAAACAAGGCTGGATCGACAGAGGAAGCTCTCGAAGCAATAGAATCAATGCATCTCTCAGTAATGCCTAAACTCTCAGCGAGTGGCATCACCCGCTCGCAAGATTTTAAGGCCTTAATAGACTCCTTAAGACTTTTAAGCACAGATTGCGAGAAAAACCTCTCTGTCTTGGAAATTAAATTATCTTCTGAATACTCTTCTGTCATTTCAAGAAACTCTCCGGCACAGCGAAGAGGAGCAATGATAGATGAATTTAAGTCTACCTTCACACCGTAGCAAAACTTTGCAGCCATCTCAAAAGTTTCAGAGCCTCCTGGGAAGTCCAGGAGAGAAATTTGACAAAGGATTTCTTCAATTTCATCTCTTTCTTCTTCTGTTTCTTCTTGGTGGTCATCTCTTTGAGTGGTTGAAGTTGTGGGATTTTTTTCTTGCTCTGTTATTAGTTGATGAAGCTTTCTACTTCTTGACGTCAAAGGAAACTAAACCACCAAAAGAGAATACAGAGCCACCAGTGAGCAAGAAAGAAAATGACTTGAACATGGAACATTGCTACGAGGGTTATACTTTACCTTGTGGAGGTGAAAGGTCATGTCCTCTACTTCAATCACAATGTCACTTGGCAGCCCAGTTGTGCAAAACCTGCAAGAAAGAAGCCATGAACAAAAAGTCTATGTTTGAGCAAAAAGAAACACGGGCAAGAGAAGACTAGTTAGCTTTGCAAACTAATCCACTAACCATGCCTGCCCTTTAGAGCTAGGCTTCTCAGCTGCCATTTTAATTTGAAAGAAAATCTGCTTCTTTGAGAGGCTGTTTCTTGAAAACTAGGCTAGATCCATGAGAAGAGAGGGAAAGAGAGTAGAGGGTTTTTGGCATCAAAGTGTGAGAATGAATGATAGGAGAAAATGTTTGTTTAGGGCTAAAGTAAGAGTAGTGTGGGGTTTGTGTGACAACAAATCATAAAAGTGAATCCCACAGCTCAAAACGGACAAACAAAGGTTGAACAGATTTCTACAAAGGGTTTCAATGACATCATTCTTTTTCTTCTTTCAATCGAGATTTCTTTCGCTTTTTTCTTGTTTGAATGAGATCAGGATCTTAACTAATCTAAATTGAAAAATCCCTCTTTCAGTAGTCGAAAGGAAGTCTTTTGGAACAATTTTCTTTCTTACACCTTGTAAAGACCATCATTATAATCATCATCATCCTTATCCATTGCCATTGCCATTGCCATTGCATCTGGGACTTTTTTGCGTAGATTATGGTGTGTGTGTGTGTGTCTACATATATTTTCGATTGTAACCTTCGTGGAGCAATCAATATAGCTCGATGGCTACACTTTTTCAAGGCATTAGAGAAATGGGGGATGGCTGAAACTTGAACCCAAGATTATTTCCCTCTTAATGTTTTACATGCTACTTCACTTGGGTTAATAGTCACCTGCTGTGTCTGTAATTTGATCAGTATGCACCTCCCTCTAATAGTTTACTCAAAATGAGAATTTAAGTAACAATTATAATTTTATTACTCAAGGTTAATTAAAACATGTCATAATTGTATTATTAATGAAAGATTTGAAATGGGTTTGTTTCTTACATTATTATTTTGAAGTCAAATACAAAAAGATTATTTTATTTTTGTGGTTCAACCTGTTTTTTAAATTGTTTTTTTGTCTAAAAAATATTAAATTAATGTTTTTTATAGTGTTGTTCAAAATTTTTTATGTATTAATATGAAAAATTAAAAAAATATATAAAAAACATTATTTTAATAAATTTTTAATTAAAAATCATTACTAAGCAGACAATTAATATATTTTTACACTTGGAACATATCTGACGGAACTGGAAATAAATAGTTAACAGCAAAGCAAACAGAGAGATGATAATCCTTTAATTTTCTCCTTTTGGGAGTTAATAATATCCTAATCAAAAGTGTCAAAGGAGTGGTTAAAAGACACAAGAACAGCCACTCCAAGGTGGTCCACTAATTAACACCACCATTACAGTGGTTGCCCATTTAAAGATGGATTAGAGGGAAGGGGTTTTGATGCTTAAATTAAAAATAAAAAAATAAAAATTGGGTCAACTTAAGATCCATTCCATGATTTTAGTCCTGCATAAATGGAGATCGTGACCCACAAAAAAGAGAAGCAAACAGCTCCACCATTTCAATTGGCTGAGATCTTAATCTCTTGTCGACACCTTGAAAATCAGGAAACATGGGCGCTCACTTTCATTTATGGCATCATATCTACCATCTCACCCTACCTTGCCTCCATTTATGACCATATTTATGAGTTGACGAGAATGGGTTGAATGCTGCGGTCTCCCATGAACGGCAAACACTGTAGTAACAAGGAGGACCGGTGTTTCTCTGCCGGTTGTGGTAATTGAATCTCACACTTGTGGCTTCAACCATTGCCGAGAGGTGCATGGGTTCTTGATTCTTCGTCTCATTAAACACCATTTGGGTCTTAACATTTTGGATTTGACTGGTAATTTTGAAATTACAAGGACTTTTATCAACATTAAATACAAATTTGAGCATATGACCTACATAACACAAATTATTGAGAAAAAATATTATTTTTTTTTCTTTTGGATGTGATTTAAAACAGGAAACTACAAGGATAGGGAAGAAAAAGAAGAAAGGAGGCATCCACGGGAAAAAAAAAAAGGAAGATAGGATGGGAATTGGAATTAGTCATTAGGGAGTCATGTGAATAATTATCAAATAATGAAACGACTTTGGACATAAAATAATAGTGATGGCGATGTCAGAAATGGTTGCCGAACTGAGACTTCTGCTGGATAAAATTTCAAAGGGAGGGAGGGAGGATAATTGTTTTTTTTTTTTTTTTGGTAGAAGTGGACTAATGGAGCCCTTTGTTCCTACATGCACGTGCTTTTGTGACTAATCACTCGACAAAATGCACGAAGGAATGATAGCTAGCTGCTTCTTTTGGGCACACAACTGTTTGTGTTCTCTCTTTATTTTTTCCATCATCATCTTGCACTCAAGGACACCAAGATACTAACAATAAAGAGCCAGATATTTACCAAGGTCAGACTAATGCTTTTTTCTTATATAATTGCTCAAATGTTGGTATCTTGTTGGGTTTTAGCACATTAAAAAAAAAACTGGTAGAATACCACAGTAAAAATAAAATTTAGGGATATAGCATACTTTAACGAGTTGCAATTGTTATCTGGAACTTGTCTGATATAATAACATCTGCGACTTGCGAGTCACATGTAAAGAATGCAACTCAAATTTATCAACACCTACTGTTTTTCTTCCTCTTTCTCCTTTTTATTCCCTCTTTCTCCCTAGAGGCACCACCCTCCTCTACTCTTGCCATCTACAACAACCTTTTCTCTCAGCCCTCAACACAAAACACACCTAAAGCCATTGTCCAATGTTGTTCCAAATTCTCCCCCCTCCCTCTCCACCCTCGGGCCACCCACTGAAGTTTTGGTCACCGCCACCATCACCCACATTTAACATTTAAAGCTATATTCAACACTTATCCTCTATTAATTTGATATAATTTAGTTAAATTATGCACATATTACGAAAGGCTCACAAAGCAACAACTACTATTTGTAAAGATGTTGATGAGATAAGATGTATTATAGCCTGTGCTACATTCAATTTATATCATAGTAGACTTAAGAAGATTGAGGAGGTTGAGAGTCTCAAAGCAGCATGAGCGAAATATGAGATCATTTATCATGAAAGTGTTGGAGATGTTGGTCCTTACACGAGCATCTCAAACTTGTTTATGAGTTAGGGTGATATTAGTGTTGACCCCTACACGAGTGCTACATACTCACCTTTAAGTTGGATGAGTTGGGGTGGTGGTTTAGACTTGTCCACAAGCGCTCCAAACTCGTACATAAGCTGAGGCGATTTTTAGATGTAGTTAGATTATATAGTATAATGTTATAAGAATTATGAATATATGTAGTTAGTTTAATTTTAATAAAATATTATGTTATGTTAATCATTGTGTTTAATTATGATTTTAAGATGTGAATTATGATTGAAGTTGGATTGGACACATTGATAGAATTGGTTTGGTTTTTGTTTTTGTTTTTTGTTTTGTATGGAGCTAAAGGCTGGGAGAATTGCCTTTGAATATTTTTTTGTGATCGCGTCACAATCATTGTCAATTGTAACATACGAATCATACATAAAAATTACGAATCGTGAAACTGTGTTTGATCCCTAAATATTTTTTTGAATTGTATTATTTTTACTAATCTCTTTTTAAGGAGAAAAAAAAAAACTTCCTTCTTGTTGTTTACTTTAAGAATTGAGATTATTAAAGGAGGTGATAATGTTGTTGCTCTTCTTCATCTTCCAAGAACCTCACCTACTCAGACATAGATTTGAGGTCTTTTTATCTTACACATATAGATGCTTTCTATAACCATAACAATGACAATTGAAAAAAAAAAAAAAGAAACCATAATCACACTTCACTACATTATTAGCAACTTTTATGTGATAACAAAGCTTAGGCAAATATTGTGTAAGGAAACAAGGCATCCACACCACACCATGACTCTCTAATATTGCATTCCCTGTCCAGCATCCATCTTAGGAATTCTGAGTGACTGCAATGAAAAAAAAACATAATCAAGAGACCTAATTTTCTGAAAGTTCCAATATTACTCATAATCATTAAACAGCCTGCTATTTAAATTTGATTTTTGAGTTCTCATGTATGTTTCTAAATGTTTTTGTAAAATATTATAACATATACTTGGGCATGAAAGGGGAAATAAGTAACAATCAAGATAAAAAATACGCAGAAGTTAGCTTTTTGTTAGTTAACAGATAGTAAAAGGAAAAGTTGAAACTTTATAAGAACTGTAAGGGTAACATTTTTAAAACTCTTAAACTATTAGGGTCGATGTGAAATATTAATAAATAGATAAGGGACTATAGTTTCCTTGAATCTGAAAAAAAAATCAAGAAATCCCATTACTTGGGATGCGAGGGCTGTTACTCCCTAGAAATCTGCAGATAACACAGAATTCATGCCTGCTAACATTAAAAATTAGAGGGGGAGGGATCTTGGAAGCATAACTGATATGGCACTCAATGTAATGACATCAAAATACTGTGAAAACCATGCGGATCTAACCACATGACACCATCTTCCTGATGCCTTGCATCAATTAAAAAAAAAAAACAAGATATTTACAAGAACCCATTTCAGTAGACTGTTCAGTCAGTGCAAAAATCGAGAAATACCTGCAGTGGTAGTAGCTGAAGTTGATACAACTCCAGATGGTGTTTGCTCAGTAGCTGACTCCTCGGTAGGGACGACAACACCAGGCCATGACTTGCACAGGCAGTGCTTCCCCTTATCTATGCTTGCATAAAGGGTGGCGAGGTGCTTGCCGCATCCACCCCAGGAATATTTTTTGCATTGCTTGCACTCTACTCTGTAGCACATGATTTTAGCATTCCTGGACTCAGAGCTTGTATGCTATCGATGCTGCTTCACCTCTCTTGTCCACCTTCAGTTATAAAGCAATGATCTTCCTTTGATGTTATCGACCTTTGCATCACAAAATCTTCTTTTTTACTGTAAATTAAACTAATTGTAATCGAAATCATCGATCTGCTTGGTGCCATGCGTGTCGTTCAGACTTGGAGCTTTTGATACTCCAGTCAAGCGGTTGCAAAATTAAAGAAGCTGCCGCATTTTAGCAACCGATGATCCTTTCCCTGATAAGATTGATAACCATTTACAAGTTCTCCTCGTATCATCGTAATTTGTACGTACTAAGTGGACGCACGATGGAAACTTACAACAAGAAGAATTCAAAACTTACAACAAGAAGAATTGTTCTTGTCTGCTGTCATGCCATAAGATACCTAGTAGAAACACAAAATATTACAGGGTTTGTTTTTGTGATCAAATTATATTTTTAAAAGATTTTATTTTTTTTTGCTTTAAAATAATTTTTTTCTTGGTATTTATCAATCATTTTGATATACTAATATTAAAAATAAATTTTAAAAAATAAAAAAATTATTTTAATATATTTTTAAATAAATTTTTTTTTAAAAAAAACACTTCCGTTAAACCAAACAAAAAACAATTACAGGTTTTCATTTTACCATTGCTCTCGCCACCAACGAAAAGTGGGTTTGCTTTGGATTGTGCCAAAAGCTATCTATCTCCATCTTCCAAACTTGAAATTCATAGTTTTGCTCCATATAAATTTTCAGAGTCATGAGTAATTGCCACCGATGGTCCTCACACCATCATTCCTACCATTACTAGTGGCCCTGCATATAATCTGGTTTCACATGATCTGTTTCTTTCAGCCATAATTCCCAACTGCAATATGATGGGATCATGCTTCAATCTGAAATTGGTGCTGAATCAGAAAATATGAAAAATCACAGAGAACCTAATCCAACATATCAGCATCGCTCTGTCACATCTGACCACATACCATGTTCAACTCACTAAGAAAATCATCCAGGATCGAACTTATATATCCCTACATAGTGCCCCACCAAATTCAATGTGTATGTGCATGCATGACTGAAAATTCGTGCAACCAGAGCTACAAGTCCCCCGACAGAGGAAATGGAACATTGAGCGAAAGGTTTCCCAGCAATCATTCATCGCTGACAGCAACCATAGGGATGACGAGAAAGTTTTAAGAGCAGATATCCTCTTACATAAAGTGTAGAGGACCTAGAAAGAGCTGGCTAAAGAAGTCTCCAAGGTTGATTAAATTGTTGCGGCATCTAAATACATTTACATATCAGCTGTACAGACCATAAAATGGCTAAAACACATGCCACTGGGCAATATGCTCAAAACGTTTTTAACTGTACCAAAAAAAAAAAAACCCAGCAATCATGGAATCAAGCTCCAATCCACAAAATCAACTTTAAACCGGGGCTTATATAAAGTTCAGCAGGAGGCAGGAACCATGGAGAAATCCCTATCTAGGAGGGAGCATTCTGCATGATAATAGTTCCAAAGTACAAAGCACCATTTCAACACTGAAATATGGATTCAAACAGTCCATTCCTCCCAGTATTAATAAAGTGCACTATCATGTTAGTACAACTGATACAGGAAAAGATTTTACAAGGTGCTAATAAAGTATTGCTCTCCAAAGTCATATCATGGAAAGAACATAGGGAAGCTACTGCCACCTGCATGACAATTAGCACATTAACACTAGCTAGAACACCGGTCACCAAGCAGGACCAATCAAGCAGTCCTCAGGAACCCATGACATAATTATTTTAATGGTTATATTTGTTAACGCTAGAATCTTTACCAGCTTGCATTATGAACACGAAATCACTGACCATTCAGACTCAGAACCACTAAAAGGTTTTTCCATCCCCTTTGTCTGATGAGGGATCTGGAGTGGGTTTCTTCACTGCGCTTGATGATCCTACCGAACCTGTACTCGTCAAAACTCGCTTAACTCCTCTTCCCGCAACACCAAGATCTGTGACTCCCAACACCCCATTTGTGTGAGCAGAGGAAATCGTTGGAGATGCAAAACTTCCACCGCTATTAGCAACAACCAACTGAGAAGAGCTCGTGAGATTTGGAGATGTACTCTTCTCGCCACCTTTTGCCTTGTCAGATACCATTCCAAGGATTTCTGCAAGAATGGACTTTGGGTTCAGGACCAGCTGTTGTAGATCTTCAAGCTGCAAATACAGATGCACAATTTAACTCTGGATGGTTTAAAAGAGATTCTAACACTTGCACAGAGGGTAGCAGCTCTGACCTTCTTTTCCAGCTCTGCAGACAGGCCAGAAAGTGTTTCAATCTCTGCTTCTTTATCTGTCACAGATTTATCAGCCTGCACATTGGATGACTGCTGGACACCCTCATCTAATTCAGAAACAGCTGACGATGTTGCTGATTCTGTGGAACTCTTTACTTCTTTGATGAGACGCTGCAACCGTGCCTTACAAACTGATATAGCCTCCTGGCAATAAGGGATTGCTTCCTGAGGCTTAGACCCAATCTCCAGACACAAACATATTCGAAAATTTCTGAATTGTACGGTTAAAGCTGTGGCAAGGTAAATAAGAAGATGGAATCCCAAAATTGACAAAGTGATTGGCCCAGGCAAAACAAATATGACTCTATCATTACATTTAACAGGACCAGGAGAATAAATAAGCTGATGATATGTCATACTTATAATCTCAAAACAGGGGAGTATCTAAACCTTGATATGGATACAGTTCTGCTAAATGTCTACTGTCTGGTTCAACAAGCCTTTCTAAAATGGATAGCGCTTTCTGGTAGTCGCTGAGAGATGTTTCTATATCCTCTGCACGATGCACACGCACAAAAAATGAATGAAAGAAAGAAAATACAACACCCATTTAAACCAAGCAAGAGGCATTGAGAAGCAAATGCAAATATTGGTAATGTGTATTTATTTTATTTTTAATAAAACCAAAAACATCTTCATATTTGGAAATTCAACTCAAATAAATGCATAAACAGACAGACCTCTTTCCAATGCAACTTCTGCCAGTGCTGATAGAATGTCAACTTTATCCATCGTGTCATCGAGGTGTTTTTCAGAAATTGCTCTGGCAACATCTAGCATTTTCCATGCCAAATCAAGGTCAGACTCTTCTTCATCTGCTTCAGCAAGATCCTCATCGTCACTTCCCTCATCATCTTCTTCTTCTTCTTTTTCCTTCCCACTAGAAGCTGTAACAGAATAAAGAGATCATAGCAAGGAATAGTCTGAAATATTTTAACCATTAGATTGATGCTACTACTAGCCCTACTCCACCTAGAGACAGCAGCTTAGGTCCAATCCCAGGCTTGGCCTTCCCACCATTTTAGGGCATACAAAATCATTTGGTCATTTGCCATGAAAACCATCTCAAATACCTTTAGCTCACAATAGATCTTTAATGGATATGCGTGTGCGTGTGCGTGTGCGTGTGCGTGTGCGTGTGCGTGTGCGTGTGCGT
>Ga0325410_1009541_pt1 | contig 10347 bp, 3 predicted proteins | sample PopdelMetagenome_16_FD_206182 | JGI IMG/M metagenome (GOLD analysis project Ga0325410, IMG submission 206182) | Populus deltoides microbial communities from Bellville, Georgia, United States - Xylem-PdIQD-R3 | ecosystem: Host-associated > Plants > Phyllosphere > Stem > Wood/Secondary xylem...
AAAAAAAAACCACACATAAAATCACCAACTAAAATTTTCAATAATAAAAAATTAACATTAAAAATAATATGGATCAGATATAAAAACTAAATAAAATTAAATAATTAAAAAATAAATTAAATAATTTAAGGAAATGATAAAAAAATACAATAAAAAATAAAAACTAAAATTGAGTAAAAGAATTAAATAATAAAATATTAAGGAACATAATTGAAAATAAATAATAATAATTAAAAAAATAAAGATTAAAATTAGATAAAATAATACAGGTTAAAATTGAAAATTAAATCAAGAAAATAATAAAAATATAAAAATATAAAAACAATTAAAATAATAAAAATTAAATTCCATAAAAAAATAAAATAAAATAAAATATAAAGAAATGAAATTAAAGAAAATAAACTTTAAAAGGCATTAAAAGCAAAATAAATTGTATGAAAAAAAATCAAAATTAATAAAAATACAAACTAAAGACACAAGACCGTGCAAATTTTTTAGCCAAAAAATAGAAGAAAAAAAGAGAATAAAATGTCATTGAAGCCAACCCATACTGTATTGCTTGCGTTAATAACCTTTTTAATAATATTAAAATTACCAAACAGCCCCCTAACCTTAAAATTAAAAAAAATACATTACGTTGAAAAAACAAACACCCTTGAAACGGCAATATAAAAAAAAGAAATAAGCCAAGTTTTTTTTTTTTTTTTTTGAGAATGCGCGTGTAATTTCACTTATAAAAAATATTGAAAAGACATAAACAACCCTACTAAACTATAATTTTTTTTTTCTGCTTTTAAAGGCAATAAAATAACTTCATTGTTCTTCCGCATACATCCAGGATAGGCGCAGGGAGAAACGATCCATGATCCTCAATGCAGAAATACAATTCATGTACGGCATAAAAAACCAAGACCAATTTCCGAAAAGAAAGAAGAACAAAAACCCCATAGACAAGCATCTAATTAAATATGTAATATAACAACAGCCACAAGACCACTCACAGAAGATAAGACACATGGAAATGCTGCCCATACATGTAGCGAAAAAAACTATACGAGTCCCGTATTCATCCATTTTTTAACCCAGTAACCTAATTAGAGGGGGCTGAAAAAAAGAGAGGAGGATTCTAAGCAATACTGGGTAAAAGTTTTACTTCATAAAAAAAACACAGCTAGCAAATTTGTGTCAGAACTTATCAGCCACGGGAAAACCCTCTAATCCCTTTTCTTATCCTTCAATGGCCCCCTAGGAATCTTACTTAGAACCTTGGCATCGAAAACTGCATATTGCTTCTTGATCTCAATCATTGCCTTCTCCGCAAATGCATCTACCTGATCCTCATACTTCTCATAGAAGACAGGTACAGTGTGGAGCAATACAAAAGCTGTTTGGAAAACAATGAAAATCCACATCATGAGCTCAAAGTACACACTCATAAAAACATCTAAACAGTAATAGCTAGTTCATTACCAATGTAGAACAAGGTCACAAAGTTGCACCAGCTCCCAACAATGGACAAGACCCATAAGCCAGCAATAACCTGATTAAACATAATGATGGTTAACAAATTGCACCTACAACTTTAAGCCATGTAACATCAGAGGAGAAAGAATAAGATACACAGTTAGTAATGCAGAGCCACATATCTTCAGAAGTCATGCCACAACTTAATAGATCACACAGGATCGCTATCATGTTTTCCATATATACATAACAAGTGTCATAATTTGCACCCAGGGTCAATATGCCCATGAGATCACTAAGGGTCTCCTAACTCCTGGGAAAAACATCTAATATAGAAGTATTTTGGGTAGAAGGCACATGCAATTCAAAAATGATTATACCTACAGTTCAGCAACACCCTTGCATAGAAACAACAATACAGATACAAGTTATGATAATGCATTGTTGAAGCACGATACAGATACATGTTATGATAATGCATTGTTGGAGCAATCAAATCAACTTACAGTGAGGAACTTCTTCAGATCCTTTCCTGATGCAATATCCCGCAGGACAGAAAAACCCTGATTGATCTCAATCCTAAGTGCGGCTGCAATCTGTAGAACTGGTTCCTCTGGAATACAAACTTCTGGGATGCGTGGTGGGGACCTAAAGAGGGGAAAAAAGGGCATTAGAAACATAAAAATTTACAAAGTTGAAAAATCTAATATGCCGGGACTGAAAACTTACTTGTTGATGAAGGTGGAGGCATTAGACCACAAGAACAGTAATGCAAGAGCAAGGATTAAGCAGTGGCAAACCAAAGTGACAAGATTGTATTCAAGCAATTCAAACAGAACCCATATAGCAGTTGCACCACCAAGCACTCCTGCTGATATCTTCTTGTTCCTCCATAGGAAAACATCGGCAGCTATTTCACAATTACCAATTGCACATATCAGACACACAGAATGACACTCCAAGTTTCCCCTCAGGGGGAATGGGCAATTCATTCAAGAAAAGTAATCTATTATGTCATTATAGCAGGACGCTAGATCCCAATTCAAATACAAAGCTTGATTCATTACCTATTAAAAGAATTTAAAGAGCTAGAAGCTAATTAATTGAGTCATTATGAAGTACTTATACATTTGAGAAGTTCTTCTAGCCTTAACTTCTTTAAGCCCACAAAGGAAATCTAAGTTAACCCTTCTAATATAATTATTTTAAGTGTCTAACATTTGAGAAGTTCTTGTAACCATAACTTCTTTAAGCCCGCAAAGGAAATCTAAATTAACCCTTCTAATATAATTATTCAGCTTCTTTTTACTTTGAAAAGAACGACAAGGCAGGTGGGATTTCACATCAAGCTATAAAGTTAAGCTTTTTTAGAACCTAAGACTTTATCAGAACCAATCACATCAACAATGTTAACTACCACTGGAATAGATTCGCTACCTTTTATCCTCTTAACATTCACTGCTGAATAATCAAAATCACACAAAGCCAGATCTATTCAAACACACAGAGCAAGATCTGGATCTTTAAAACAATAACTACCATAAAGGGAAATCACAATTTGATACCATTCAGGAAAAAAAAAAAAGCCAATTTTAGCTCATGTTTAATTTCTAATAAATCAAACACTATAAAAGAATCAAATTTCTAATAAATCAAAAACTATAAAAGAATCAAATACAAAATTTATTACCCTCGTGATCAAACACACCACACAACAAACTTACACTTAAACACACTAAACAGCAAAAAACAAATTCATAAAAAATGGAAAAACAAATCACACTAAAAACACCACAAAGAGCACATATTTTAGGTACCTGTTCGGTTACTAACAAATCAACCATACAACCACACTCACAAAACACCAAAATATCAAGTTTTCTTTTTTAATCAAAAACAAAAATTGTTATCACAGCAAAATCACACTGAACTGCGAAAAAATAATCAAAAAGAAGAAAAATAATGAGTGAAAAGAAAAAAAAAAAGCAGAGTTATTTTCCTATACTAGAAACCGAGCGGGTTGTCCACAAGCATCACAATAAAAGAAAATTATTAATATTATGAAACAAGGAAGCATACGTTTGCCGCCACCGAGAACCTTGTGTACAGGCTTTTCACGGCCAAAAAGGCGATAAATCTTAGATTTGAGGGAATCGGTATTAGATTTCGATTTCTCGTGATCGGAATCAGAAACCGATGACGAATCATGGCCGTGGGTCTTCTCCGATATCTTCTCTGTCACCGATTCAACCACTGAATCGTCCTTATCATGCTCTGCCATCTTTCAAACCCTAACCAAAACCCTAATACGCTACCGTTTCGGAGCAGAAAACGAAGCTTCTTGGCGTTTGGAGTATCTTTCGTAACGTAAGCTGTCGAGCAAGTGTTGTTTATGTAGTGGTTTGTCTTAGATTTAATATAAACCGTTGGATTGTCATGATTGATCGTGCCCGTTGATAGGCTTTGGAGGAGACGGATGGACAGGTGGAAAGAGATAAATGAATGGGTACGTTTTTTATAGAGCCGAGGACTAACGACCATTAGATTTGACGGTAAGGAAACGTTAGGTTGGTCGTTAAGATTTGTACAAGTGTGGACAAGAGGGTGGTCGGTACTTGGAAGTTTTTAAAATGAGAGTGCGGCAAGGAAGTCATAGGTGTTGATAGAATATACTGGTGATGTTGACACGTAGTGGAACCGCGAGATACACATTAATTTCTTAATATATTCCTCCTCCTCCTCAATTTCTTAATATATTCTAGTTCAAATAATATTAAATCTCATTTTCACCACACTTAAATATCTTTATATTCTATAAAAATTATCTTATAAAACATAGAGGTATTAAAACTTTAATTGTACCATCCACTTTAATAAGAGAATTTGTTATGAAAAAATCATCCTTATAAATCTCGAGAATTAAGTAAAAACTTTTGGTATTGATAAGGAAATTTCATCAAGAAAAAAATCATGAAGAGGATATATCTTTAAGTGAAAAAAATATTGAAGAAAGAATTTATTAAAGTGGTATAAAAAACTTGGTGTGGGTTCATCAAGTGAAACTGTACTCTGAAACCTTAACAAGTTAAGGAATTCAATACTCAAGTACAATTTAGTATTTGAGATGTGGATGTAGGTGTAGGTGTAGGTGTTGAGTTGGTTGTCATTAATGTGCAACAAATGGACGGCATCGTCCATTGACAAATGCAAGCAGCCATTAATGGACGGCACCGTCCATTAATACAGCCACCATTATTGAAAATGAGCTGGAGCTGGTGGCACCATTCTTGCCTATAAATAGACACCAAGAGAGCCAAGAGAGAGAGAGAGAGAGAGGGCTGCAGAGAAGGGCTATCATTGCAGTAACTACAAGTACAGCAACGTGATGAAGTGAGTGCAGTGCAGAAAAGGAGAGAACAAGATAGAAAGAGGAATAGCTGCCAAGGGCAGCAGCCCTGCTGCCATGTGCAGCAGTGTGTGAGAGTAATGGAAGTAAAGTTTAAGTGAAGTGATCCTCCTCTTCCATGTATTTGTATTGTATCATTTCTTTATTTTTAATAATATAGACTCTCCTATGGATGTAGGCGATTTGCCGAACCAGGTTAAATATTGTGTCTCAATGTATTAAGCCTCCAATGAACAACTATCAAAACTCACATGTCCGGGCAGAATTACCAACAGTAAGTTTGTCAAACCACGTTAAGAATGAGTTTGCAATTTTTCTTTTCTTATATTTTTATTTTAAGTACTTTGATTATGGTTATTGTGTTATTTAAAGTAATTTATATTCATTATAGAATTTAGTAGCATATCTAATTCACCTCCTATTAGGTGTTTAGTTGTTTAATCCTTAAACAACACATTGTCCATTCATTCTGGACAATATCCTACCACGAGAAATAATTCACCAAGATAATTCTAACACTGTGAAAATACTGCACGACGAGAGAACACATGCGCCACAAGTACAACAATCGAGAAAGCAAATGAAACAAAATATTATAAAATGAGCATCTTATATTTACATTTAAGAAATTAATTTAACAATATATATATATATATATATATATATATATATATATATAATGAGCATCTCATGCTGTAGAAAGTGTTTTTACAAACCAAAACCAAGTTTCCTTTTTCATTAATATTTTTAATAGACTATTAGCATGAAAGACCCGTATCAATATATTTATATATAAAAAAATTATGAAGTTAATCCAAACATAGAGGACGACGACAAAGACGATTACGATAATATAATTAATTTTACCTTACATAAGTAAGTAGAATTATCTACTTATAACTTGTCTGTCTATGTATAAGTAAAACCTTTAATATTCTGTCTCTTTCGAGAATGCAAAATCTTGATTATTAAGCTAAGAAGAAGAAGAAGGAAAAAACAGGGTTAAGATACATGCAATCCTCCGTTATACTTCACAGTTGAGGAGCCTATGAGACTGACACTTGAAATCAATAAATGTAGATTATAAAATCATTGATAGGTTGGCGTGATTGAATATGTGGTGATAGTTTTTTTTTAAAGTATTTTTAGTTTGAAGATGTATTGAAATAATATTTTTTATTTTAAAACATATTAAAAAGATTGAAAATACAAGATGAAAATAAAAAAATTATTTTAAAAAATATATTTTTAAAATATAAAAATAAACAAAATAACTACTCCATTGATATAATGATTGCACATGTGATATGAGCCGGTGGAAGTGATGTGTGTAAGCTAAAGATGTCTTTTCTATCATTCTAACGGGAGGGAAATAAAATGGGTAATCAACTTTTAATTGAAAAATCCCCATTGAGTTTTATTGATGTTTGCCGATTCTAGATGTGGCCATGCCACGCCTCGACAGATGTCTTTTCTCTCATTCTAACTTCACGTTGATATTATGTGGCCAGGCCATGCCATGCCATGCCATGCCTCGCAGAAGAACACGTACCAGATCAGGCACGTGCTAAGCACCGAGGATGTGAACACCACGGACCCCATGCCCTTTCCAAACAAACAGAAGAAGATAATTCTCGAAGAACAGAGTTGTTTGAGATCTGATCATCTAGATTGAAGGCGGGGAGACGGGACAATGGCATGAGGACGAACAAAGAATCAAGATTGTGCTGATGGATTAGCTATTTGATTTAATTTAGGCAATAATTCACACGACCCTACATCCAGCTTCTAAGGCAACAGAAGCATCCATCAAAAAGACATGCACGTTGGAGATCCAAAGCAGGGGGCAGAAGACAGCTATTTCCGGGTGTTTGAAAATAGAAACCGTCTTTTTTTAAAATTTAATATTTAAAAAAAATTATTTTTTTTATATTTTTAAATTGTTTTAATGGTTTAATATAAAAAAATTAAAAATATATTAAATCACAACAACCGCTACCATCCAGAAATATTAATGGCAATTTGGAGTTCAATTCCACGGAGGTCTGTAGTCAATTCTAAAAAGTAAAAACTCACCCACTGAACCACCAGTTCACCATTTTAATGCCTTTTTTTTTTCTTTTTTTTTTCCTAGTCGTAGGGCCGATCTATTAATGCCTGTGTGTGAACCAAGATTATCAGGAGGGATTCTTACACACAAATGGCTCGTTGGGTCCTTCACTCCTAATCCATATCTAACAACTAACAAGTCCATTAGATTCTCTACAGCGAAAAAACTAAAAGCGCTACCTCTTCCCCGGCCCAGCCCAAGTTCAGGCTCCGCCATGTTTCGTTTAGTTGACGAAAACACCATTAAATTAAATTAATTTTAGATGAAACTTTTCAATCTCTTTCCTTAGGCATTTCAGCAATCAAACAGAAAACTATTCATGAGGAAAAAAAAGATGGATTGTAAACTCAAGATAAACATTACAAAGAATCCAGAAGAAACAGTATGCATTCATCACTGATTTGACAGACTGAATTCAAGAAGAAGAAGAAGAAGAAGAAGAAGAAAGAGAGAAATGGTGAGGCATCACCTTACCTTATTCTTGCCATGAAACAGAAAGTCATGCAGAAGAACCGAGAATATCTTCTTTGGAAATTCTTCATGTCCTTTGAGCTTCATTGCCGACTGGACTTCAATGTTTCGTTGACTCCAGGAATTTTATAGCGGATTTTATTTTTTTGTTTGACAGTTTTAACCCTGGTCAATTATCTTAAGTTCAAGATACAAAGCCGTGACTTCTCAAAACGGATGGAGCATTTGCGGTATTTGGTTTGTTGGACAGTTGGCTCTAGTGGGAAAACAGAACGTTTGGAACGAATATGCTATGCGCGTTAGGTACCACTATATACCTGGTGTCGAGACTTGAGTTACGACGACGTTTCTCTAGATTTTTGCCAACCTGTCATCCCTCATTACTATAATTGTTCATATATATATATATATATATATATATATATATATATATATATAAATAAAAAACTATTATTTTAAACGTTTGATTAACTAGTTTATATCGTAGCTAATTGGTTGAAGGCACAGGACCTGAATAGATGTTGCGGGTTTGAATCCCAATGAAGGCAATTAAATCTTTTTAAAAGACCTCTTTATTTTTATTTTTTTTTAAAAAAAGGGTAGAAACCTTATAAAAAAAATATATATATAAATGTCCAGGCGTGTAAGCTTTCATCAATCCCACTCATAAAGCATTTTTAGCAAGTCCATGACTTTTTTTTATTGGCTATTTAAGTTTTTTGATAATTTTTTTTTATATAAATGTTAATGGTTGAATTATGAATAGGCTTTCCATATTATTTCTTATATTATCATCCATTTCCTCAATTTTTCTTACTTCAACCCGTTTTCTTTCAATTTTATTATCGCTTAACAACTTGAAGTAGTTAGGCTGCAACTTGACCCTAAATAGATGCAATTGGCTAAAAAAAATAAATTTGAGAATTAAAATGAAAAAAAAATAGCATAGTGAGTCCACATTGTAAGAGTGTGAATAATGTTTTTGGCTACAATTATTTTGTCACAACTTCTAGAGTTTCTCTATTTTTCATTGAAATCCAACCACTCTCTTTAACCTTTCTCAACGAGAGTCCTAAAAATTAAAAAAAATAAAATTTTGAATTAAAATTATATTTTTAAAAATTTAAAAGACCAAATAATTTATAACTTGAAAAGTATGAGGAGCAAAATGAAGTTTCATGTTATTTTTTAAATTGCCATCCATTTCATCTATTTTTTTTCCACTTCAATCCCTTTTTTTGCCGTTACTTAACAAACTTGAAGCAATGGCTTTAATTTAGCTCCAAAAGAATGCAATTAGCCAAAAATAAAACTTGAGGATTAAGATGTAATAAGAGAGAAAAATCGGTACAGTAATTCTACATTATAAGAGTGTGAATAATGTTTTTGGCTACAGTGACTTTGCCATAACATTTAGAGTGGCTATATCACTTAAGCCACACTGAGAAAATATTATTCATTATAATAGTATTTTATGTTTTTTTATTGTCAATTTCACATTTGAACAATCCAACTTTTATTTTTTTATTTGGATTTTTTTAATTTAATATTAATTGTTTTGAAAATTATGCCTCGTAATGTTTTTTTGAACTTTTTATCAGGTTATATATTAGTCTCATGTATTTTTTTTTATTTCAACCTTTAACATTAAATCTATTAGAAGTTGAGCTCACTATTCATTTTTTAGGTTCTTTTTTAATTAGATTTTATAATTTTTTTTATTTGCTCTCTATGAGGTTATCTTAATCTCATATCCAAACTTACAAGTGAGCTTTTACTTTTCGAATCCATTTTAAAAAAACTAAAAAACAATAAAAAATAGAAGTGGACTTGGTTTGTTTTTAAGTCCTTTTTTAATTAAATATATATATTTTTTAATTTTACCTTCCAACAACTCAATCTTCTTCTTCTTATTTATTATTTCAATTTTATTATTTAATATCAAATTCTTTAAGAATTGAGTTTCGTATTTTTTTTAATTTACTTAAAATGAAGTTATCATTGTCTCATGAATTTAGTTTTTTTTTTTAACATTGGATTTGTTGAAAATGAAACTTCATAATTTTTTTATAAAGTTATCATAATCTCATAATGCAAGTTGCATGTTTAACAAGTTAGCCTAGGTTGGCTTGAGTTTTTTTAGTTCTTTTTTTAATTGATTTTTTTTTATTTCATCATTCAACAATGAGATTACTTGAAAATTGAGTTTCATAATCTTTTTTGATTTACTTTTTATGAAGTTATCTCAATCTCATAAACAATGTTACGAGTTTGACAGGTTAACCCTAGTTAAATCAGGTAATTTTTTTATCCTTTTTTTAATTTAATTTTTTTTTAATTTTATATTTCAATATTAGATTGATTAAAAATTAATCTTCATAATTTATTTTAATTTACTTTCTAAAGGTTTATGACAATTTTGTTTTATAACATAGATCATAAATTTAACAAATTAACTTAATTAGAGTCATTTTAATATTTGAAAGAAAATAATATCCAATATATTACCACATCAATATTTTTTAAAAAATCATTCAATGCATATCATATTTTAAATTTATATATTTTTTTCTATTTAAAAATAAGATAACAATGTTTAAATACTTTTTTTGCATTTAAAAAATTATCCGATCAACACGGCCAATTATCTAGTTATAATTAGAAGAGAAAATGTACTCTGAGATGTGGATTGTGGTCTTAGCATTGTAGCTAAAAATGAAAAATACAGATTAGGTTCTTATTCAATATGCTGCCGTTTCGCTCCCCAGGCCATTTTACCCAAACTCAGAACCGAACCGTCGACATTTCTCCCACTGAACCACACCGCCGCCACTCTCCTCTGCAAAAGCCTTCTCTTTTCCAAAACCCACAAAACCTCCGTTAAAACCCCACTTCA
>Ga0325410_1009546_pt1 | contig 10344 bp, 6 predicted proteins | sample PopdelMetagenome_16_FD_206182 | JGI IMG/M metagenome (GOLD analysis project Ga0325410, IMG submission 206182) | Populus deltoides microbial communities from Bellville, Georgia, United States - Xylem-PdIQD-R3 | ecosystem: Host-associated > Plants > Phyllosphere > Stem > Wood/Secondary xylem...
TGGCAGAATTCAGTTGTCATCTTTGAAAACTCATATCTCCCTCATATGACATCGGTTTTGGCTGAAATTTGGAGCGTTTGTAGCCATTTGAGTCAGGAATCCAAAACAATTGAGTTTGCATAAATTGGATATCTACAGATCGAGATATTGAATTTTTAATGGACAAAGGTCAACATTGGCAGAATGCGAGCTTTGAATTTGAAGGATGTGATTAATTGAAATTTCATATATTTACTACTAGGGGTGAAATCACACTATATATTAAATTTGGGATTGTTTTGATATCTTTTTCTTGAGGTTTCAATTTAGGGTTTAATTTTGCCGCAAACTCATCATACACAGGTTTCGTTACCTAGACATAAGATAACAAACTATAAACTGAGATATATAGTTTGTTGGGTACCGGGAGACTACATATTTAATTTAAGGTCATTTTGATATTCTTAGATTTTTTCAATTCCAGTGCTTTAAAATTACGTAATAGGTCAAATTTATGTCAATTTCCAAAACATGTTTGTCTACTAATTATCTTGACAAAATTAGTTTGTTTATGTTATATTAGGGTTATTTAGGATTCAATTAAGTGTCTTCATTAATTTTCATTTCTATTTTCTTTCGCGTCTTCGTTTCGTCCACAATTCGCATGAATTTGCATTACTACTCGCAAAATCATAATCGTTGTTTTGTTTTGCTTTGCTTGTTAGTATATTTATTAATTCTTAAGGCTATATTCATAATTTGAATGTGTTGTAAAAGCCTCTAACTTTGATTGGTTGGATTTTCATTTTCGAAAGAAAGCAAGTTGTGAGGTAAAAGGCATAGTAAGTTTATTAGAGTGAAAAGTTTAATTTTGAGGGAAAGAAAAGCGACGTGAGGAATTTTTTTATACCATTAACTAATTTTTTACAGGTATAATCATGTCAGATTAGAATAACACACCAACCCCTCCCGAGGGTGATGTAAAGTTTCAAATTCAAGCCTTGATAAAGATGATGGAGAGGGTGAATTTTGTGATGAGGAACGTTTGTGATAGACTTGAGAAGGTGGAGAAATATGGCAATGAAATTGGTATAATACCCAATATATAAGGAAGGTTGGAACTGATCCGAAATCGAACAATGAAATTAGGATCGAAAGGCCAATGTGAGTTGATTATGTGGATTTTAAGGAGGACGTTGATGATTTTGGTGATAGAGGTTTTAAGGGTGAGACCATAGGCCATAGGGGAGGTTTTCAAAAACCTACAAACCAAAGGGATTTTAGGAATAGAATTAGGGGTCAATTTAGCTAGAAGAGAAATTTTCATAACTTCGATGGACATGATGATGTAGATGGTGATTTGGATGATATTAAGATGAAAATACTCAGTTTTCAAGGTAAAAATGATCTCAAGTGTATTTGGAGCGCAAAAAAAAGGTGGATTGAATTTTTTATTATCGAAGCTATTTGGAGGCGAGGAAGGTGAAATTGGTAGTCATTGAATTTACAGAATATGCATTGATTTGGTGGGATCAGAATGTGATTGGTAGGAGAAGGAATAGAGAAAGGTCAATAGCGTTGTGAGAGTAGATGAAAATGTTGATGAGGAGGCGATTTGTGCCTAATCATTATTATAGAGATTTGTATTTAAAATTACAAAGTGTGCATCACGGTTCTAAGTCAGTGGATGAGTATTATAAGGAAATAAAGATCGCGATGATTTATGCCAATATAATTGAGGATATGGAGGCCATGATGGCTAGATTTCTTAATGAACTGAATATGGAGATTGTGAATGTAGTGGAATTACAACATTACGTGGAGTTAGAGGATATGATCCTCATGGCGACAAAGGTGGAGAGGCAAATAAAGAGAAGGGGCAACACATGTTTTCAGACCAATTCAGCTCCATCTTTATTGGCATGAAGGCTGAATCATGGGGGAGAGAGGGTTGCCCAACCAAAGCCTTTTGTCCTTACTAAAGCTAAACTATTTAAAGCTAAAGCGGAAACCTTTACAGGTTTCAAATGTAAATCTAAATCTTAACCAAAACATACTTAAGATGTTAAACGTTTTAGTTGTCAGGGGCTTGGACATTACGCTTCAGGGTGTCCAAATAAAAGGGTAATGGTGATGAGAGAGAATGGTGATATGGAGTTTGAGAGTGACAAATCATATTTTGAAGACATTTCACCATTGAAGGATTGTACTAAGGATGGATTGGTGTTACTTGTTGAAGAGTCCTTGGTTATAAGGTGCACATTTCTAATTCATGTAAAAAAATATGACAGTGATCAGTAAAGGGAAAACATCTTCCATATGCGATGCAATGTATAAAACAAGGTTGTGGTTCCATTTTCAATTGGGAAATATATTGATAAAGTTCTATGTGATGTTATACCAATGCAAGCAAGTCACATCTTATTGGGGAGATGATGGCAATATGATAGGAAGGCAAGTCATAATGGGGTTAAAAATAGGTATACCATTGTAAAAGATGGCAAAATCATCACTCCTGTACCTCTTACACCTAAACAGGTGTATAATGATCAAATAAAGCTAAAAAGTGAGCACAATGCTACGAGGAGAGAAAATCAAGGTGAGGAACAAAAGGAGAGAATACCAACAGGTTTGGCCAAAACCTAAAAAACTACTACAACCTATTTGGCCACCCATCCAAATACAAACAAACATTCAGCCAACACTCCAAACAAATCAGAACATTTAGCCACTACCTAAAAACACCCAAAACCAGCCGAGAGTGGATGTAAGACAATAGGAGTGAAGAAAGTCAAGAAGTGTGACGAGAATTATGTGGAAAAAAACCAAAGAAATAACCAAATTTTTATGCTAGAGAGGGTGCGGTCAGATATGTATTTTTCATTAACAAGTCAATGATTTTGGTTGTGTACAAATAAGACTACTGTAATACTAACGATCTTGATCATGTTGTGCCTAGTGTTGCTATTTCTTTTTCGTAGAAGTTTAAAGATGTGATCCTTAAAGATATCCCTAGAGGATTACCACCCTTGAGGGAAATAAAACATCATATTGATCTTGTACCTGAGGCTATAATTCCTAATCGGCCAGCCTATAGAAGCAATCCTGAAGAGATAAAGGAGCTTTAAAGGTAAGTTGATAAGCTGATGGAGAAGGGTTACTTTCATGAGAGTATAAGCCCATGTGTTGTACCAATGTTATTTATGCCTAAGAAGGATGAAATATGAAGGATGTGTGTTGATTGTCAAGCCATCAACAATATAACAATAAAGTATAGACATCTTATTCCTAGACTTGATGACATGATAGATAAGTTACATGGATCATGTATTTTCTCTAAAATTTATCTGAAAAATAGGTACCACTGGATTAAGATGAAATAAGGTGATGAGTGGAAAACTACATTTAAGACTAAGTATGGTTTATATAAATGGTTAGTCATGTCTTTTGAACTTATAATTGCACCTAGTATGTTTATGTGTTTAATGAATCATGTATTTCATGCATTTATAGGTAAGTTTATGGTTGTGTATTTGACGACATTCTAATATGTAGTAAAAACTTAAATTAACATCTTGATTATTTGCGTAATATACTTAGTTTATTGTGCAGTGCAAAATTGTATTCTAATCTTAAAAAGTGTATTTTGGCGTAGATAAAATTATGTTTCTTGGTTATGTTGTAACTACATAGGGTATCAAGATGTATGAGGAGAAAGTTAAAGCCATTCAGGATTGACCTACACCAAAATCAATAAGTGAGGTAAGGAGTAGTTAATTTTTATAGGTTTTTTTTATGGAAGATTTCAATATATTAGCTACACCCTTAAATTGAAGTTGTTAAAAAGTCAGTTGGGTTTAAATAAGGGGAGGAACAAGAATAGACTTTTGCTTTTTTGAAAGAAAAATTATGTTCTGCACCTGTTTTAGCTTTACTTGATTTTACGAAAGCATTTGAAATTGAATTTGATGAATGTAGAATAGGAATTATTGCTTATTTTAGTGAGAAGTTAAGTGGAGCGACTTTGAACTATCTCACTTATGACAAAGAACTGTATGCTTTGGTAAGAACACTTGAGATATAACAATATTACTTGTGGCCAAAGGAGTTTCTAATCTATAGAGTCCTTGAAACATCTGAAAGAACAACGTAAGTTGAATAAAAAACATGCAAAATGGGTTGAATTCATTGAGACCTTTTCTTACATAATAAAGTATAAAAAAGGCAAAGAGAACATAGTGGTTGATGCTCTTTCACTCATAAATGTTCTTTTAAATGTTATAAGTACTAGATTGCTAAGCTTTGAATATGTGAAGGCATTGTATGCTAATGATTCTAAATTTTTCAAAATATTTAATGCATGTGGACCTTCATCTTTTGGTAAGTTTTATTTGATAGATGGTTACTTGTTCAAAGAGAATCGATTATGTGTTCCTGCTACTTCTTTGCATGAATTGCTTATTTGTGAAGCACATAAAAGTGGTTTAATGGGTCATTTTGGGGTTGCAAAAAATTTGGACGTATTGCATGAACATTTATATTGGCCAAAGATAAAAAAAGGATGTGCAATGAATCTATGAATAATGCAATGCTTATAGAAAGGAAAAATCTAGAGTATAACCACATGGACTGTATACACCATTACCTGTACCCACTGAACCTTGGACAAATATCTTTATGAACTTTGTTTTAGATTTACACAAGTCAAAGAAAGGTAGATATTCTATTTTTGTTGTGGTTGATAGGTATTTTAAGATGACACATTTCATTACATCCTATAAGACTGATGATGCATCTCATATTGCAGACTTGTTTTTTTAAGGAGATTGTAAGTTTATATGACATTCCTAGGAATATAGTTTCAGATTAAGATGTTAAATTTCTTAGCTACTTTTGGAAGATTTTATTGGGAAAGTTAGGAACTAAACTCTTATTTTCGACAACTTGTCATCCTTAAACAAATAGGAAAACTAAGGTAGTGAATAGAAATTTATCCCTACTTTTACGTGTTGTTATTTAAAAGAATTTGAAAAGTTAGGGAAAATGCTTGTCTTTTGTTGAGTTTGCTTATAATAGAATTGTGCATTCGACCATTGATTTTTTTCCTTTTAAAATTGTTTATGAGTTCAATCCACTAATAACTATGGACTTAATTCATTTACCTTTGGAAGAAAGGGTAAGTTAAGATGGTGAAAAGAAGGCAAAGATGGTCAGACAACTTCATGAGGAATTTCGACTGCAAATAGAGAAAAGAAACAAGTTGAACACTTCTAAAGCAAATAAAGGGCATAAACAAATTGTTTTCCAACTTGGTGATTAGGTTTGGGTGCACATGTGTAAGGAATGATTTCCCAACCATAAGAAGTCAAAGTTATAGCCTCATGATGATGGTCCATTTTAAGTTTTAAAGAGAATTAATGACAATGTCTATAAAGTTGATCTTCTAAGTAAGTATGGTGTTAGTGTTACTTTTAATGTTGCTGATATTACTTTGTTTGACACAAGTTTTGATTCAATATCGAATCCTTTTGAGGAGAGAGGGGATGATGTGGATCATCCTGTGAACATCAAGGACCCATTACACATGTTAAATAAGCCCATCACAAGGTCCAAAATAAAGGCATTGAAAGAAGTATTGTATGAACTGATTGTGCATGTTTCGGCTAAGGCTAAACTTGTGAATCCTTTATAGCATTAAGAGGATGTCTTAGTACATTTAATCCATATGAAAAAGGGTCCCAATCCACCCTTATTTGGGCCATGAAGTTTTGACAACAAGGCTGCCAATTTTGTATAAGTTTTGGCCAGCCTTGTTATGTGATGTTTCCATATGTTTTGTGAAGTCCTAAGTAGTATTGGATTTCTTATTATGTGTGGAAACATTGATTGTTTCTTTTAAAGATTAGATTTCATTATTTTTATTTTATTATCTTGTTAGGTTTGGAGAAAACATAGTAGAGGAAACAATGGAATCCAAGCTTATTTAGAAAACACATGGCCAACACAATCTCCTTGTTGTGCAAGGAGAATAATTCATCAACTTAATTGTGTTTTCTAATATTGAAAGGATACCAAGAGGTGGCAAAGAGGAGCATTAAAGGCAGCATCCTTTTCCTTTCAAAAAAACAAACACAAGGTTGAGATCAGAATCTTATTCTAACTTGGAAACCAAAGGGGCGACAACTTCTCCTTTAGTTCTTAGGATTATTAGGCAACATTATAGGCTATAAATAAGTCTTGTATCTGACCTACAATGTTTTCTTTTCTTCTTCTCTTCTCATAATAAATAAAGACTTAGGACTTGTATGCTTTATTTTTATTTTGTTAGTTATAACTCAAGACTTGTTTGAGCTTAATTAATACTTTGTTTTTAATTAGGATCCAAGACTTGTTTGGATCAGGGTTTGGACTTACCAATAAAGGTTGTAGGTCAGTTTTTATATGTAAGTCAATTTAGCTCACAAGAGTATATCCATTAGGGTTAATTTTTTAGAACTATTTAACTATATGTAAGCTTAAATTTCGACGACATTGATGAATAATACTTTTGAACTTTTTAGTTTTAACGTGTAAGAGAGCTTCTTGCATTCTTTGGTTCTTGAACAAATTGAATCTAACTTATCAAAGATTACTAGTTTCATGGGATCATTCGACTTCATTCAAATAATGCTAGTGCCTTGAGACAAGTTTTCATTGTGTCACACTCCTATCAGACCTCTTTCGGCTTTCCAGGATCAAATCTCAATTTTTATGGGTTGCATAGCCATATGATCACGAGGTTTGCATCAAATAGGATTAAATAAACTAAATAATTAAACTTATTATTAATTTAATAAATTTACTGATTTATATTTGAATATCAAGTACAATGTTTAGTAACGTGTTATGATCCCTCAAATATCAGGAAAGTCATAAGTGATTTGACTTAATCTTTCAGTGACCAATTTCTCAGTGTAACTATTATCCCTTCATCAAGAATGTTTTGATTTAGACATTATAGAATAGGATATGCCAGCTCTATCAAATCATTTTTGTTCTTAATATCATGGTCATTGATCATTTTGATAAGATTTTAGACTCTTTTCAAAAATCATTCCACCTTGCGCAAAGACTTCACAATCAGTATTATTTGAGAAACATATAGAACATTATATTTAATTCACTTAAAGTGATAAATCCTCTCTTGATAACTCAAATACCTTTATATAGTTCATATCATATCCAATATATACATGTTTGTTACCCTTGATTATAACAATGTGTAATCATGATCAAAGTATAACATTTCCTATATAAGATAACTTAGTGATCTCGAGTCTAAGAATCACTTATACAATTATCAAATGAGCCTCTTTATAGACACATGTGATCTCTCCATATAGAATCTTCATGCAGGCCAATTCAATGTATATGTCATATGACAAGCACCTACATACTAGTTCCAAGTATTCTTTATACCTTAGCTTATGAGAACAATTGATGCCTTTCGTTAAAGAAATAACATAATATGTATTAGTCTCAACATCTCTAATTAATGTATAGTCTTAATAGAGCATTGACAAGGAACATTTAAGAACAATGTTTTGATGCAATAAAAATCTCATAATTATAACAACTTTATAATTTAAAAAAAACATTTTTTTTCATAAGAATATTATCTTTATTCTAGATTAATTAATCAAATATTAATCAAACACAAATTAATACTAAAGACAAATAAACTCTTTATCCCTTTATTAATAATAAATATGTTTTAATTTGAACAATGTCTATATCGCATTTAAAATTGACTACAAGATATATATACTCTGTAAAGAACATACTTAATAACTTAATATTAACCTCTTAAAAGTTAAAACCTCAACATGCATCAGAACTTCATGGTAACATGTTAGAAACCAATGTACATTCTTTTAATTTAATGAAAGCATGAACAAAAACATACAAAATTCTTACATTATGTCTTTGATAGTTACTTTTATTAACAAAAACATACAAAAGAGTTGGGAATGAAATATGTATTCATATTTGTAATGTTTGAGAAATCAATGAAATGATGTTTAATAACCAGAATGAAAAACATAACTAAGAATTTGTAAATAAACAAACATTTAGCCTTCATTATCTAAATACTTGATTCTTATAAAGCGACATCCAGAGCACAAAATAATTGCTTAATCAAATAAGTACATTGCATGCACAAGTCATTTGCAGAAAACTGTTAAATTTATTGAAATTCACTTAAAATATAATTCATTGCATGCATATTAAAATTTTAAAAGAACTAAATCTCCTCTTGAAGTTACTGTAACCCAAGAGAGAAGTTATTGTAAACCAAAAAAGAGATCATTGTGGATTACAACAATAATCTATGGTGATTTCTTTTTATTTTTTTATCCTTTGGTGTTTTATGTTTTTTTCCTTCAATTATTTTTTTGATTTGGTCCTTTGACATTGCAATAATTTGGATTTGGGCTTTGCGAATTATTTTGTATGCCTGCGTATAATGATTGCAAGGTGTCAAAAAAATATTTTGTTTCTCAATTGATGCTCAGTTTAGAAAAATAGAATTCAATTGTATTAGTTTAGACCAATTAGAGCTTTGAAGACCTAATTTGAGGCTTCAGAAAGCATTAATCCCTTTTAATTTCCTCCTATTAAGGACCAAGTTACATAGGTCGGGGGGGAGTATTATATTTTTTTTCTTCAATTGCTCAACTTTTTTTTAATTTGATTCTTTTTTTAAAAAATTGACCTAATGGTTTGTTTTCGTTGTTGAGATATAGAGATCTCGCAACATCGAGGAAAAGTTTCGATGCTCGGTTTACCAAAATAAAACTAAATTTTGTTGATTTAGAGTAATTAGATCTTCAGGAATCAAATTTGGTACTAAAACAAACATGGGGGGACTAAAGTTAACGAACAAGTTAAAAATGGCTATCGCATGCAAGTAAAGGATGTTGTAATGCTCTAGCAACATCATATAGCAACCAAAAACCCTCTTTCACGGTGGTTATGGAAGCCTCACTGCTGATCTTCCACCTGAGGTGGCGCGTGACCTTTGAATCGCGGAGGTTTGTCATCAACAACCCTTTCGTTCTTGTCTCTCTCTCTCTCTCCCCTTAGAATTCACGCTTCTCTATTTAAAATTCAAAGTTGTCCTCTCATTTTATAATCATTTTAGTTTTCGTCTTTATTCTTTTGATTGTTAATTTTTATTATAGGGCCTTTTGTAAAAAAATGTTCAATTTCATCCTTTAATTTAAAATTTTAGGTTGTCCTCTCATTTTTTTTTAAAATTTGATCCTCGTTCTTTTTATTATTATTTTTTTCTTTAATAAAATTGATTTTCTTTTCAATTTCATCATTCAATGCAAATTTGTAAGTTGTCCTCTTAATTTTTTTTTAAATGCAAATTTGGTCTTCATTTTTTTTTTCTGTTTTGGGTCCTTTTGTAAAATTAACTATTTTTTCCTTTAATATTAAGTTAGTTGGAAACTTAGCTTTGTTGTTTTTCCTGATTGGGTGATCCTGGTCTCAAGGCTCAAGTTATGGGTTTGAAAAAGTTAACTCAGGTTGACATCATTCTTTTTTTAGGGTTTATTTTTTTTTATGTTGTTTTTCTTTTCAATTTTATTCTTTGCTACTAGTTTTTTTTTTTTTTTCAAATTGAACTTTTTGATTTTCGTTGATTTTCTTTATATGGGGTTATCTTTGTTTCATTGCCCGAGTTGCGAATTTGATGGGTTGACTCGGGTCATTTTTTAGGTTTGATTTTTTTTTTTCCTATTAAGAATAGGTTTGGTTTTATAATCAAACTATATATTTTTTTTTTACCTTGTATTGGGTTATCTCTTTTGTATGATTTATATTGCGGGTTTGGTGAACTTACTCGGGATTGCTAGTTTTTATTTTCATGTATGTTAATTGATTTATTTTTTAATTTCATTATTTATATTAAATTGAATAGAAATTGAGTTTATTTTTATTTTTAATTGATTTGTACTTCAGATTACAACAATGGAATGTGATTGAACTTCATAAACGAACACTGAATTCCCACCAAATCCAAGTAATAATTACAATAGAACAAGATAATAGATAATGTAGTTATTGTCTTTCGAAAATTTTATGGCCTCTCATTATATACATCATCTACAAATAAATAAAGAATGCCAATCCTAACCAAGAAAGAGCAGTGTGAGCCAACATGTGCTAGTTCCGCAAAGCTGGCAACTGGTGCTCCTCGTTGTTGATAGACAGCCAAGAGAATAAATCAACCGCCTCCTTCACTTGCTACCTTGAACACAGAGCATTGAGCAGCACATGAGCCAGCATGAGGTCCACAAAATACTGGTGGCCGAT
>Ga0325410_1009550_pt1 | contig 10340 bp, 5 predicted proteins | sample PopdelMetagenome_16_FD_206182 | JGI IMG/M metagenome (GOLD analysis project Ga0325410, IMG submission 206182) | Populus deltoides microbial communities from Bellville, Georgia, United States - Xylem-PdIQD-R3 | ecosystem: Host-associated > Plants > Phyllosphere > Stem > Wood/Secondary xylem...
TGCATCTGCATTTCATTTTCCTTAGAGGGAAACATAAAAAATAAATGAAAAAAAGTAAAGTAAAAAAATATAGGAGGAGCCATAGAAGAAGCAGAGGGTGGTTTCAAAGACTCAGACCTTTTGACCTTAACAAAAGCCCCATTAAAAGAGAGAAGCCAAAAGGTCTCTCTTTCCTTCTTTATTGAGGTTTTTTTGCTTTGTGAAGTTTAATAAAAGGAGAGAGAGGTTAATTAACTTGAAAAAAAAAACCCAGAACAAAGCAGCTCAGGGTTTAGTTCAGTTCTTACTTTCAAGCTCTCATATTCTTACATTTGAAGCCAAGGTATGTATTTTATCATGTTTGTTAGGATTTGATGATGGGTTTTGTTTGCCTTGGTGGGTTTTTGACAATACTAGGTTTGTTAGAAAATGTAGGTAAAGAGTGGGATTCGAGTTGTGGGGGTGTTTAGTTTGATATTTATTGAAATTATGCTAGAAACAATTTTTGAATTGTTTTCTATTATTAGAAACCAGGAAGGAGGGAGTGTTAGATGGTGCTGTTGTTTTTGTTTGGATTTTAACTAATTTCTCTCTGTTTTTTTTTTCCGCTTCTTGAAATTTTTCTTTTATGATTGTTACTGTTTTTATTTGATGGCTCAAAAATTTCAGAAATGTTTTTGTTTGGATTTTAACTAATTTCTCTCTGTTTTTTTTTTCCTCTTCTTGAAATTTTTATTTTATGATTGTTACTGTTTTTATTTGATGGCTCAAAAATCTCAGAAATGATTTTTTAATGGATGTTTTGTTTATAATTTGGTGGAATTTATTTCTTACCGAAATTTTCTGTCACTTGTTGTCTCTCTCCCTCTCCTTGTGTGTAATGGAAAACAACCTAAAAACCTGTGCTTGTAAATGTTTTTGAAGGCTTTATTTGTTTACAATTCTGTAGAAAAGAGAGACTTTGTGGAGGCTCTAAAGAGAGAGACTTTTCGATGTGCAGTGGTTCAAAGAGGAAACCAACACATACTGGTTTCAACATGGAGAATGAATTTCAAAAGCAAGATGGGGTTTGCTATGATTTCTCTCTTTTGCTCGAGTTGTCTGCCTCGAATGATTTGACCGGGTTTAAGAGAGCAATTGAAGTGGAGGGACATGATATTGATGAGCCAGGTTTGTGGTATGGAAGGAGAATTGGCTCGAAAAAGATGGGGTTTGAGGAGAGGACACCCCTCATGATTGCTGCCTTGTACGGAAGCAAAGATGTGTTGAATTATATCTTGGAAACAGGTCATGTAGATGTCAACAGAGGTTATGGTTCTGATGGGGCCACAGCGCTTCACTGTGCTGCTGCCGGTGGCTCTTCTTCTGCACATGAGGTTGCCAGGCTCTTGCTTGATGCCTCTGCTGATCCTAATTCCGTTGATGCCAATGGAAATCACCCTGGTGACTTGATTGCCCCTGTTGTTGAGTCTGGTTCTAATTCAACGAGAAAGACCCTGGAGATCATGTTAAAGGGTGGCATTAGTGGTGAAGAATCATGTGTTTTGGCTTATCAAATTGTAAACGAGATGGATGGGCTGGAACAGCAAGAAATTTCAACGCCAAGGGTTTCAAAAGATGGGCACGAGAAGAAAGAGTATCCTATTGATCTGACACTTCCTGATATTAAGAATGGGATATATGGGACTGACGAGTTTAGAATGTATACATTTAAGGTCAAGCCTTGCTCAAGGGCTTACTCTCATGACTGGACAGAGTGCCCATTTGTGCACCCTGGAGAGAATGCTAGGCGTCGTGACCCCAGGAAATACCACTATAGCTGTGTTCCATGTCCTGAGTTTCGAAAGGGGTCTTGCAGGCAGGGTGATGCCTGTGAATATGCACATGGTATATTTGAGTGCTGGCTTCATCCTGCCCAGTATAGAACTCGTCTCTGTAAAGATGAGACAGGTTGCGCTAGGAGGGTGTGTTTCTTTGCTCACAAGCCTGAAGAGCTTCGCCCCCTGTATGCCTCTACAGGTTCGGCAGTGCCTTCTCCTAGATCCTACTCAGCAAATTGTTCAAATTTGGACATGAGTTCTATAAGCCCACTTTCACTTGGTTCTCCATCTGTCTTGATACCATCCACATCAAGCCCACCAACTCCCTCCGGGTCCTCTTCACCTATCGGTGGATGGACAAACCATTCTAATGTGGTGCCCCCTTCATTGCAGCTTCCTGGTAGCAGGTTGAAATCTGCATTGTGTGCTCGAGATATGGATTTAGACATGGAATTGCTTGGGCTTGAAAGTCACCGTCGAAGGCAGCAGTTTATGGATGAGATTTCTGGTCTTTCATCTCCCTCCAGCTGGAACAATGGTCTGTCCACTGCCTCAGCTTTTGCTGCCTCTGGTGATCGAACTGGGGAGTTGAATAGGCTTGGAGGAGTGAGGCCAACTAACCTTGAAGATATTTTTGGATCCCTTGATCCTTCAATTTTGCCTCAGATGCAGGGACTCTCACTGGATGCTGCAGTAGCTCAATTGCAGCCTCCAACAGGGATGCAGATGCGCCAGAACATCAACCAGCAGCTTCGGTCCAGCTATCCCACCAGCTTCTCATCATCTCCTGTGAGAAGATCACCATCTTTTGGAGTTGATCATTCTGGAGGGGCAGCAGCAGCAGCTTTGAGTTCAAGATCTGCTGCCTTTGCAAAGCGTAGCCAGAGCTTTGTGGAACGAAGTGCTGTGAATCGTCATACTGGGTTTTCTTCACCATCATCTTCAGCAAACGTAATGCCTTCTAACCTTTCTGACTGGGGCTCTCCTGATGGAAAATTAGATTGGGGTATCCAGGGAGAAGAGCTCAATAAGCTCCGGAAGTCCGCTTCTTTTGGTTTTCGAAGCAATGGCAGCAGTTTTGCTGCAGCTGGGGCCACAGTGCCAGCAACTGTTGATGAGCCGGATGTTTCATGGGTACAGTCCCTGGTGAAGGATACTCCTGCAAAATCTGGGCCATTGGGTTTTGAGGAGCAGCAGCAATGTCATCTTAACATTGGAGGTTCAGAGACCCTCCCAGCTTGGGTGGAGCAGCTGTACATGGAGCAGAAGCCATTGGTGGCTTAGAAGCAAATATCAGCCCCAATTTGGCCCATAATTCATCATTTAACTACTTATTTATTTTGCAATTTTTTGAATTTTTATTAGTTTCGATCACATCTAGGAGTAAGAAACTGGAGAAAGGACAAAAGGAAAAAAATAGAAATTAAAACCGAGGAAGAGAACAAAGATATCCGGGCATGGCTAAATGTTTCTGCTCATGGATTTCTTATATTCGTAAGAAACAATAGATTCTTTTTCACTCGCATATAGAAGTGGGAAGCATCATCTTCTGCTGGTGGGGAGTAGAGGCGGTGGCCTCGGGATTTCATTTTTAGCTCTTGGTGGGTTGTATACATCATATGTACTAAAAACTGTTACAGTAATTACTTAATAAAACGTGTATCAGAATTCAATGGATCCTTTATCTTTCTGCTTGTTGTATCCGCCTGCATCTCATCTTGTCTCTGTACACTGATATGTTAATGAGCTCTTCTTATCCTTGATGTGCCATGAATCAACCTCACTGTTCAGTAGACGAGAAGCCTTATTCGCCCAAGTTGTACTGGAGGTCTCTATCTATGGCCCTATTGCAGGAGAAGAAACTAGATGCTGGTAGCCAACGACTCTACATCAAACTAGAGGTTGAAAAGAACGAAAACGGACGTTAAAATCCAGGACTGTATCTACGGATGATGCTAGCTCCCAGTAGTGATGCCATTTCTTTCTTCATTCTTTCATCTTTTGTCAATGTTGTCCCACCTATCACTCTTTTTTGAGTACTACATTTCACTTTCGGCATGGAAATGGTGGGATTCATTGATTCCATAATTCTCAAGTTGGGGAGATTGTTGAGCACTGATGAAAAGGCAGTCTAGTTATCATTACTCGCTTTGTATCTTCAAAACACCTTTTAAAGTAGTGGTGCACTAGAAGAGAGAAAAAGAAGAGAGGATGCTTTGGTGCTCCAAGCCTACCTCTTCATTTCATATCCTGCTCGCGCAAGAAGCCAAAATCCTACTGCTGCACACTGGAACCTACATCTCCCTCTAGTGACGCTGCCTAAATTGCTCGCCTCATGAGAATAATTTACTTGCTCAACTTATTTTATTGGGATTTGATATATTTTAATTCGAGAGACAAAACATTCTTCCTTGTTTGCTGCTGGGGTAAAGCATGACTTCACCATGCATTGTTTCTCGAGAGAGAAAAAAAAAAATTGCTTGGAATGGACCAAGTCAAGTGGATTTAGCATTGATTGCAATTAAGATATTGCTCTGCTACAAACTAATAAAACAGGTGAAGACAGAGATAAGCTTCGGGGGGTGACAACGTGCATGCAAAGTCTTGAAACACACATCATTAGCTTGTAATCCAAGTCATCGTTTTGGATTCTTTTGAGTAAAGAAAAAAGAAAAGCCAAATCTCGGAATCTTAATTAGGCAGTAGAAAGCATCAAATAATAAATCGGGTATAGCCACTGGGCATGCTGTGCCTCTACAACCTACCTAGTACAGGTGGTATTCGCACTCTGTCCATAATTTGATCCCTCAATTATCATCAGATTGTTATTTGGATTCCAGAGAAGAAAAAAAAAAAAATCTTGGCTGGACCCCACATTATACTGTACCCACTTTACTCCCATGGTCTAAAATTAATCTATAACCAAAAAAAAAAAAAGGATTGAAATCTTCAACCAAATCAATACATGAATATTTTAAGGTGAGATTTTAAAAAAATAAAATTAAGATATGAATTTTCATTTATAGTTTTTATTTGATAGGTGTTTCGTGCTATATTGTGGATTAGATCAAAATTAAATGAGAATGAAATAGCCTAATAAAAATAAAAATAAAAGAAATACAAAGTTCAATTACCAGCAGAGCAAACGTTGAAAGATAAATTAAAAATAATAATTTTTAAATAGAAAAAAACAAATTGACTTAACTCAGCATGCCAAACCTGCAAGTTCATCGTGAGATGGAGATAACCATGCCCAAAAGAAATTGAATAAAATAATAGAGGTCAACTCTTAAGTAAATTAAATGATGAAACTAAAAAACAAACATAAAAAAACATGAGTTAACCCAAGTTAACTCGACTAACTCGATACCCGAGATTTGAGATAGAGATAACCCCATAAAAAGAAAATAAAAAAAAATCATGAAACTCAAGGCCCAGTAACCCAATGTCTAATGATAAATTAAAAAAATATCTAAAAAGACCAAAGTTAAATTAAGTTAATCCTCAAAACGCGTGACTTGAGTTATGAGACCGGGATCACCCTGTAGAAGGCAAACATGAAAAAATCATGAAGTGAAATTCATAATCATGAAAAAAAAATAGTAATCAAAACAAAGATTAAATTTGGTATAAAAACTAAATGAAAGAAAAATAACAAGGGACTACATTGAAAAAAAATCAAGAAAAGAATAAAAAGCATGAAAATAACAATAAAAAGAATAAGAATACAAAAATTAAATGAAATAAAATGTTTAAGGATGAAATTAAAAAACAAAATAAATCAAGAAAATAAAAATAAAAAGATAATAAAAAATAAGGATCAAATTCGATACAAAAATAAAATGCTTAAAAATAAAATTAAAAAAAATTAAAAAAATATAAATAATAATTAAAATAATTATGAATAAAATTAATACAAATACAATCTCAGAGGACACACTTACTTTTTACAAGGGTTATGATGAAATTCAATGTAAGGAGAGACAAAAAAAAAAAAAAAAGGAAAAGAAAACAAATTTATTGGAGCCCAATCTCTTCACAGACGCATTGACCATTGTGAAGAGAACGACGTGACACTTCAAACATTATTGTTCGCCAGTGTTTGATCGAAGGGAGGTGTAGCACATGCCAATCTTTTTTATTTTTATTTTAATTATATTTATAATTTTTAATAAACTAAATTACCTCCATCCAAATTGACTAAAAATAAGAAAACATGATGAAAATACTAGGATGCCCTTGAATGCTAGTTTTAATTTTTTTTCTTTAAATAACAATGTAGTTATTTCACTATACAACCAAATGATAAAGGACCCAAAAGCCGTTCAACCTAATTTTATTTATATTTTCTTTTTAAGAATATTTAAATTATTTCACTATCCATCTAAAATATAAAAAGACCGATTTGTCCATATTTAATATTATAATGGTATATAGATCCTATGAAAAGAAAAATTGTTTTGCTTCCATTAACTAGTTAAATGACTCTGCTTGATAATTGACAAAACACTCATTTTATTGCTACAATTTACAATAACATATGTCTTGATGCATAGTTAAATATTGAGCTCTATTAGTATTTTTTTTTTAATTAAACACTAGTATTATATTTTAAAATTATTTTAATTATAATAATTGAAGAAATGACTTAATAGATGGGAAAACAGTTAAAATTCATATATATATATATATATATATATATATATATATAAAGATCATGATCTGTACCATCCAAGTAATTGATGATTAAAGCCCAGGTACCAACTTAATTTTGTCAATGTAAGCTTTTTACTAGTGATTTTGTTGACCGAGTTAAGTAGATTTTACATAGGCAACGATATATGAACTTTGACTCGTTGACCCTGTTTGTTATTTTTTTTCTTTCTAATTTTTATTACAGAAAGCATTTATTGAAATTACCAAAAAAAAAAAACTTCGAGATTTTGTCGAGAGTATTTAACAAATTAATTTAGTATCGAGATCCAATTAACACTTGCTTGGAATACATGGACAATATTTATCATTAACCCATAAAAGTTCTCTCTTTCGAAGGACTAACATCATTCTAAAGTAAAATAAAATAAAATGAATAACAAATATTAATAATTGTTTTTGAAAAAAATCATTTATTTTTTGAAACTATAATTTCATACCAATTAAAACTAAAAAATGAGTATTTTATAATGTTTAAACTGAAATTTGTGACAAAAACAACATGCTATGGTTTAAATGTTCTTCCTAAAGAGTATCAGACCTGAGGGTTAATTGAGTGACGTTTGATACTTGAGGGATCTAAATAAGAAAATGCTTAGTCTGGTGACCTAATATTCAAAATTGGATGATTGTTGGGGACAATTTGTCCGTTGTCCTTAATTTGCAGGAACATGGTGCTTTATGCTCGGCTGGCTGCCCACACATGAGCTAAAGGGCATTTTGATATTTTAGTTTAGACTGTTTTTTAATGTAATTTTTATTTTAAAATATATTAAAATAATATATATTTTTTTATTTTTTAAAATTTATTTTTAATATTAACACTAAAAAAGTTTAATTTGAAACATAAAAAAATTCAAATTTTAAAACATAAAAAAATTGTTCAAACAAAGACCAAAGTGTTTAACAAGACAGCAGACAAAAAGAAAAAAAGACAACTCTTTTCCTGTAACAAATTATTTACTAGTATCAAAGTAGTCCAACATCTTTGGGGAGTTTGAATTTAAATTCTGCTGCTGAGAGACTCGAAAGCAAGAGATTAGATTCTGAGTTTCTTGTGATAATATAATTTACAAAAAGTATAATCTTACTGGTTCATTTTTTTTTTTCATGGCAAGAGTCAAGCAAGTTGATCTACAAGCTCCTGTAACAACTGATCCAAGATTTGCAACCCAAAATCTGCCCTGATTTCTTCAAAATCTTCTTCGAATTTACACATATTTTTGTATGCATTCAAATTTGTCTCGACCACTTGAGTTTCTGTCAGCTTGCAAACTTCATCCCACATGTTTAAGGAGTCATGATTATGGCAAACTTTCTTCCTTGACCCTGGACAAGGTTCTTCAGTTTTATTGGAATTTCGGTTGTCGTAGATCAAGTTACCATCACTGCGTTGTGACAAGTGTTTGTGATTTTGATTCTCAAGTTGGGGGGATAATTTCCTCCTCGAATTAGACTCCCCTGACTTTGTATCTTCCTCTGTTACATAAACAAAAAGAAGCAACATTTTTAGAACACAATACACACAACTCTTGACATGAAAAGAAGAAAGGAAAATGAAACCATCTACTAATTGTGCCTGAAGGTGTTAAAATTTGAGATGAACTGAGGAGAATGACACCTGATTTAGTAACGTCTGGATCAACGATGAATTGATCAAAATCAAGAACAGAAACAGGGCTGGAATCCTGTGAGCTGAACTCTGCTTCCTCATTTTTGAATGCACGTCCTTTTGTTTTCTTGTTTCTCCTCCTTAATTCTGCTCCAATGCCAGAGACTTCCTTATGATACAACCATTTGTTTTCCAAGGGAACTATTTCACTGCCCTTTAGACTCATGTGAGCGGGTGAATCCTCAATTTTGCCACCATTGCCAACTTCTTGAGCAGGCTTCTGATCTTCTAATATTCTGTTACTCAACTCTGACTCCTTTAAAACTTTCAAAACCATCTTGTTGATTCTCTCTTCACTTTCTCTCTTCTCTGATTCTACTGCTTTCTCTCTTCTGTTTTCCTTCCTTTTACATTTTTCTCTTCTTTTCTCCTTCAATTCTCCAGAACCCACTTCACATTTCCTCTCTTTAGATCTAACTTTCTTGCTTTCACTTCCAATATTCTCAAAGCTAAGAACAAAGTATTCCTTATTTTCTACCTCAAGAAAAGTTGGCATCTCCCGAAACGACAATGTACTCTTAACCCTTCTATGCTGCCCTTGCATTTGATCGCTTTCACCTCTAAACTCCACAGAATTCATCGACCGACTTCTCGATATCGAGTTAGCACTGACTTTCATTTCAACTGAACTAGTTTCTGGGAAAGACTCCAATCCCATTAGCCTAGCCACAACACCAGGAGTAGCAGCAGTGGTCTCAAGTTTCTCATTTGACTTGATGAGTTCTTGGTGTCTACCATCACAAAGTATTGAACTTGTTTCAGTGATTTGGTCAGATGGGTGTGTAGGGAGGCTGCGAGAACATAGAATTCGACGTAGAAGACCTGTAAGGCAACTAGCAGTGGCACTTTTTGAAGTGCACATATTTGTATCAAAAGAAGAAGTGGAGGAAGATGAGATAGAAGGAGACGGTAACAGTTTCATCTTCCCCCCAAAAAAGGTAGTTGTAAAAATCAAGAAACCAAGTATATTTTGAAGTTGTGTTTTAAGAGTGAGAATTGGTTATGGGGTTTGTGGGATTTCAACTTTGCCAAAAGGAAAACTGGAGTTTAACAAAGAAAAAGGGCGGAGTTGAAAAGAAAAGGAGAGGTTTGAATATATTTCTTTTTTAGATAGAGAAAAGAAAGAAACATGGAAACGAAGAGAAGGAAAGCAGGGACAGGGACAGGGACAGGGACAGGAGGCGGGCTTTAGATTTGAACGTGAACAGTTTGGGGTCTTTTGTAATTCTAAAACGGTCAAATAAAAGTTTTGAAAAAATAACATAAATTAAAAAAATATTTAAAAAACAACAAAATTTAAGCACTATCACAATGGTAATAGCAATTAAAAACTACCGCTATTGTATATAAACCATCGTTATTGAGAATAATAATTATTTTAAAAGTTATTTTTTATTTAAATTAATTGATTTTATCAATCTAATTTTTTATAAAAATTCAAAAGTAATAAATAAGATCTAAGATCTAACGGTGAAGAAATAATGGGTCATCATAAACACATTGAAACTTTATTTTTGACATATTCAATACAATTAAAAAAATTTAACGAGATAATAATTATAAATACATTTTAAAAGCTCAACAAACATAGTCATAATTTGGTAGTACTTTTTTTCAAGTCAATTAATACCTTGTTCAGTAATTATACAATGTTTAATTAGAATCATTTTGTTAAAATATTTTTAATGATATCAAAAATATCAAAAATATATCCATGTTATGTTCCTGATTACCAATTTTTTCTTTTAGTTTTTTCCTTTGTTTTTTTTAGCATATTATCTTAATTTTTTTAATCATTAAATCTTAAATTTTATATTTGAACCGTTAAATTTTCATGGAATTTTGAATTATTTGTTATTCAACCAAAATTCTTTTAAAAAAAAATGTCATTTTTTAAAAAAATATGCAATAGTTGATGGATGGAGAATTGATTCAGAAACACGCAGAAATTATGTTTCCACGCGCATTGACAAGTCAATTTGTTCATTTTGTTGGGTTTCGCTGCTGTTGCAGGTACTTGGTCTGTATCAGTACAGGGTAATAATACATACTACTACCACTTCGCATCTGATTGGTAATAATAACCAACTGACAGGTTTCAGTACGTGTTTTGTAAAACTACGTATGTGTTTTTACAAAAACAAAAAAAAAAAAAA
>Ga0325410_1009551_pt1 | contig 10337 bp, 7 predicted proteins | sample PopdelMetagenome_16_FD_206182 | JGI IMG/M metagenome (GOLD analysis project Ga0325410, IMG submission 206182) | Populus deltoides microbial communities from Bellville, Georgia, United States - Xylem-PdIQD-R3 | ecosystem: Host-associated > Plants > Phyllosphere > Stem > Wood/Secondary xylem...
TAGTACCGAGAGTTTTTTCATATTTTTTTTAAAAAATTTTTTTCAATAAAAATATATATATATATATATATATATATATATATATATATATATATATATATATAAAACATGCATGTATTATTAATGTTTTTTTAGTAATTTTTTAAATTCTTGCTAAGGTTAACTTGACGTAATCTGATTGACTTGATCAGTTAAAAAAATAACATGAATAGCCATAAAGAATATAGTTCAACTTGCAAAAATTTAAGAAAATATCTTTTTTTAAACAAAATATTGGAACAACAATATATTGGATAGATCGAGGACAACTATGGTTAATCTATCAAATCTACAACTCAAATCATGAGACTATGATATTCCATATAAAAAAAATCAAAATAAATTACAAAACTCAATTCTCAATCAGTCTAGTGTTGGAGAATGAAATTGAGAAAAATAAATTAAAAAATTAAACTGAATCAACCTGTTAAACTCGTGACTCAGGTCATGAGATTGAGATATCTTTATAGAAAGTAAACATAAAAAATAACTTTAGTTTAGTCCAGGTTCATCTACTAAACTCGCAATCAAGATCATAAAAATTTGATAATTCTATAAAAAACAAATCAAAACAAATAAAACTTAATTTTTAATATATTTATTATTAAATAATAAAATAAATAATATTTTATGAGGTGATCCAATTAAAATCACCATCCTTTTAATTCACTGTTAATAATAATAATAATAATATATTTGCCTGGAGAAGGAGAGAGAGAGGTGTACATAATAAATAATATAAAATTTATATTCCTGGAATTTATACCATCATCTAGGCCTTTTTTTTAAAACAAACCCTTAATACATGGTTTTTTTCTTCAAAAAAAAAAAAAAACTCTGGGTTGGCGACTATACCTGCATAATGGTTAAGTTTATAAATCTTTCAATTTAATTTTTTATATTTGCAAGGAATATCTTCAAACTAATTTGTGTGCAAAAAAAAAAAAAACTAAAATGTTTTACTATATATTTATTTTTATTTGAGGTTAATGAATATCTTCAACCTAATTTATGTGCAAAAAAAAAAACTAAGGCATATATTTTTTTATTCTTATGTAATTTTAGACTCGTGGGGAAATACATAACAAATAATAATTAATTATAACTAAAAAGGATAAGTGTTTTACTGTAGCAAGAATTATTATGGATTATGAGTGCTTTCACTATGGATTGCACTGTTATGCACTATAGAGGGGGTTACTGTGAACTGTAAGTGCTTTCATTGTGCACTGCACTGTTTGGTAGGGTTATGGTGAGGTTGCAGGCTAGAGGCGCCTAGCTGGAGGCATACCTCCTGAGGTTGCGGACACCTGGTGCGAGGCTACCAGGCCTGGGCATTGGGCAAGCCACACTCCCCAAGCCACAACCACCTGGCTCTGTGGCTAGCCGAGGCCATGGCATGCAGACGCCTGGCACAGGGTTTGCCTAGCCTTGGGCACTCCGGGAAGACCCGTGCGCCTGGCTGCAGCCTTGCGACCCTAGGGTCTACAAACCCGCGAGGCTGGGTCTGTAAACTCGAGCGCCTAACCTGCAGACCCGTGTGTTGGGTTTAGACATGACCGCTGAGGTCTGTTCTGACTGCCCTTGGGTTTAGAAGCCTACGCTGCTGGATCGGCAGATCTTGTAGAGAAGAAAAATTTAAAAAAAAAACATAATAACAATTATCATTATTATTTTTGGTAATGATTTTTTTCTAAAAAAATTCTTTATGTAGAAACTTTGGCAAGTTTAATATTATTATTAATATAGTAAATAGTATTATTTATATTCTAAATAGTATTATTTTTATTGTAATTAAAAGTATTGATATTAAGAATAGAAAAAATTGAAAAAAAAATATAGTAACAATTATCATCATCATTATTATTGTTAATAATTTTTTTTAGAAAAAAAATTATTATTGTATAAAATTTAAGTTTAATATTATTATTAATATGATAAATATTATTATTTGTATTCTAAATATTGTGATCTTTATTATAATTAAAAGTATTAATTAATTAGCTGACGTTATCGACACCTGACGCTAAGGCTGACAAGCTAGAGCGTTAGGGCCATCACGCACGCGTGGCCACGACCCCAAGCAACAAACACCTAGTGCGGGGTCTGCCGAGCCTTGGGCATTGGGGGCAGATCCGCATGCCTGGCTACAGCCTGGGAGGGGGGGCATCACTCTGCTGTGTTTTTTGGCAAAAATTACGGCTAAGGGTATTGCCTTTTTTGCGAAAAACTATTGGGGCTGGCTTGGCAGCTGGACCTAACGTTGTTGGGTCTGGCAGCCAAGTCAAGTCCAAAACACTTTCAAAAGGAGCCACCAACGTTGAGTAATGTTGCTTAGCAAGACCCAATAGTTTTAGATCTGGCTCAAAACTCTTCAAAAAGGGGTTTGGTCTCTCTGCCAGACTCATCGATCTTAGGTCTGGTTTACAGTGAGACCCAATATCCTAGGATCTTGCAGCGTAGCCATACCCAAGGATATTAATATTTGTATTATTAATATTTTAAATTTTATTATTATTAATATTAAAAATATTAATATTTGTATGCTAGGTTATTCAGCAGAGTTTATTCAAAATTTTTTTTAGTATTTTTTTAATTCAAATATATATAAACATGCATGTATTATTAATGTTTTTTTAGTATTTTTTTTAATTCTTGGTAAGGTTAATTTGATATGATTTGATTGATTTGACCAGTTAAAAAAACAACATGAATTGCCATAAAGAATATAGTTCGACTTGTAAAAATTCAAGACAATATCTTTTTTAAAACAAAATATTGAAACAATAATATATTTGATAGATCAGAGACAACTAGGGTTAACCTATCAAATCTACAATTCAGGTCATGAGACTATGATATTCCATATAAAGAAAATCAAAGTAAATTACAAAACTTAATTTTCAATCAACCTAGTGTTGAAGAATAAAATTGAGAAAAATTAATTAAAAAATCAACCTGAATTAACATGTTAAGCATGTAATTCAGGTCATGAGATTGATATATTTTTATAAAAAATAAACATAAAAAATAACTTGAGTTTAGTCCAGGTTGATCTACTAAGCTCGCGATCAAGATCATAAAAATTTGATAATTCTATAAAAAACAAATCATAACAAATAAAACTCAATTTTTTATACATTTATTATTAAATAATAAAATAAATAATATTTTATGAGTGATGCTATTAAAATCACCATCCTTTTAATTCATTGTTAATAATAATAATAATAATATATTTGCCGAGAGTTGTACATAATAAATACTATAAAATTTATATAACCCTTAATACATGGTTTTTTTCTTAAAAAAAAACTACATTAATTGTTACTAAAAAAATACTTAATAAATAATTTTCATATTAGTCTGATAAGTTTAGAGTAATAGATTCTTTCAAGTGTTGATATTAAAGTTTAAATCCTAAAAATAAAAAGATAAAATATATTTTTAGAGTTAATTATTGACTCTAATCACTATAGGACAGCTAAAAAGCAATTAACTAGGAGTTGGAACTTCAAATCTTAGGTTTTTGTTACATGAAATATGTTTTCTTATGGAAATTGTGTAATTATAAATTTTGCTATTTTTTTACTGTGATGATAGCAAAATTATAATTTTTGAGTTTTTTTTTAAATAATAATTTTTTTATACTTGATATTTTTATTTTTTTACACCTCGTCTATTCATCACTATTTTTTTATTTCTTTTTCTTTACATGTATTTTTGTAAAAACAAATAACATAAAAATGGCACAATTGAAATTTTAGACTAAGGCATATATTTTTTATTCTTCTGTAATTTTAGACTGACAGGGAAATATATATCAAATAACTATTAATTATAACTAAAAGGGATTGCACTATTCTGTAGCAAGAATTACTGTGGATTGTGAGTGCTTGTACAGTGGATTGTACTATTCTACACTATAGCGGGGGTTACTATGAACTGTGAGAATTTTCACTGTGGACTACACTGTTTGGTAGGGGCATGATGAGGCTGAGGGTAGAGGCGCCTAGCTGGAGGCACACCCCCTGATGCTGCGGACACCTGGTACGAGGGTGTTAGGCCTGGGCATTGGACAGGCCACACGCCCCAAGCCACAACCACGTGGTGTTGTGACTGGCCGAGGCCATGGCATGCAGACACCTGGCGTAGGGTTTGCCTAGCCTTGGGCGCTTCGAGAAAACCTGCGCGCCTGGCTGTAACCCCAGGGCGAGCGGGTCTGCAGCCCTGCGCAAACCTGCGAGGCAGGGTCTGCAACCTCGAGCGCCTAGCTTGCAGACCCACATGTTGGGTTCAAACACGATTGCCAAGGTCTGTTCTAACTGCCCTTGGGTTTAGAGGCCTACGCTGCTGGATCGGCAGACCTTGTAGAGAAAGGAAAAAAAAACATAATAACAATTATCATTATTATTATTGTTGTTAATGATTTTTTTTTAAAAAAATCTTTCTGTAGAAACTTTGGCCGTGCAAGTTTAATATTATTATTAATATGGTAAATATTATTATTTGTATTCTAAATATTATTATCTTTATTGTAATTAAAAGTGTTTTTTTTAATTCTTGCTACAGTAAATAGTTATTTAATATATATTAATTAATTATAATTAATTAGCTCAAGCTGTCGACACCTAGCGCTAGAGCTGACAAGCCAGAGCATTAGGGCCACCACGTGCGCCTGGCCAAGACCCCAGGCAACAAATACCTGGCGCGGGGTCTGCCAAGCCTTGGGGCACTGGGAGTAGATCCGCGTGCCTAGCTGCAGCCTGGGAGAGGGGCATTCCTTTGCCGTGTTTTTACAGATAAGGGTATTGCTTCCTTTGTGAAAAACTATTGAGGCTAGCTTGGCAGCTAGACCCAACTTTGTTGGGTCTGGCAGCCAAGTCAGGTCCAAAACACTTTCAAAAGGAGCCACCAACGTTGGATCATGTTGCTCAGCAGGACCCACTAGTTTTAGGTCTGGCTCAAAACACTTCAAAAATGGATTGGGTCTGCCTGCCTAGCCAGACTCATCGATCTTAGGTCTGGCTTACAGTGAGACCCAATATCCTGGTGTCTGACAGAGCAGTCATACCTAAGGATATTAATATTTGTATTATAAATATTTTATTTTTTATTTTTTTATTATAATGAAAAGTATTAATATTAAAAATAGTAATATTTGTGTTCTAAATATTATTATTTTTATTATAATTCTATATATTCATATAAAAAATACTATTATTTGTGCTAGAAATATTCTTGGATTTTTTAATATAATTATTTATGTTATAAATTTTAGTTTGGATAGAACCCTAAAGTCTTTACATTCTTTCTAAAGCTTATTAGTTTCAGTCAATTGATTCACCAAGTTTCTCCAAGTTCATTTAATTTTGATTTTGATTTTGATTTTTTTTGGAAGTTCAAAAGTTGACTCTGACTTTGTTGGGCAGTTTGACTGGCTTTATAGGCCGAGAAAGATCGAAGAAAGCACTGTAAAGAAAAAAAAGCAGAAGAATTCGTTTCATTGTTTGACTGGCTTAATTTTAAATATTTTTTTTAGCTGTAAGTTATTGATTTTTTTAATATAAAAAATAAAAAAATATTATTTTAATATATTTTTAAATAAAAAATAATTTTAAAAATAATCTCATCTAAAAATATTATTTTAATAAAATTTTATTTAAATCACAATTTGAAAACCCGGAAAAAAGCATCAGGCCTCTCAGTAGAGCGTGGGAAATCATGAATTTTTGTGCCCTAGTTAGATCCACCCTGAAATGGACAAATGAGATCAAGCTGGAGCCAATCTTTTTTTTTGTACCTGGGTACTCTTTTTCGCAATTGCATTTCAGAAATATTAAAATATTATTATTATTTTTATTTTAAACTAATACTTTTTTATATTTTCAGATTATTTTGGCATATACTATGGTAAAAATAAAATTTAAAAAATAAAAAAATATTATTTTAATATATTTTAAAATAAAATTTTTTTAAAAATTACCATTATTATAATGGGTCCTGAGTGGAAAGACAAAAATAATCCTAGGTTATTATATAGATGAAGCTCGTGCTGCTGCTCCATAATCTTCGTGCTGCTGCTCCAGAGATACTTTATTAATAAAGTTTTTGTTCTGCATAACTGGAAATGACCATACCCTTGATTAAACTAATAATTTTCTGCAAATGTTTTACATAAATATTTTACCAATATTTTATAATTAAAAATGATTCATAAATTAATCCATGTAAAGAGAGGTCTTGGTCTTCATGTGATGGAATTAACGAATGCGTATAAAATCAATGCGCATTTAGACTTTTGTGCTCTTGTAACCAATGCCATGGCCAACGTATCCAAAGAAATAGTTGCAGCTTGAAAGCAATTCCTCACTCTAATTGCTATATAAGATCACTGCCCAGATCATGTCCAGCATGCATAACCCAAGCATGGCAGCTTCTCAAAAGCTTTACGTTGCTCTCTTCCATCTTCTCCTTCTTTCCTTGTTTCCCTTGAAGGCCAAATCATCTGCAAGAACACAAGCTGAAGCTCTCCTCCAATGGAAAAGCGCCTTGTCTTTCTCACCTCCTCCTCTTAGTTCATGGTCTCGTTCCAACCTCAACAACCTCTGCAAGTGGACTGCTGTTTCCTGCAGCTCCACCTCTCGAACAGTCTCTCAAATAAACCTCCGCAGCCTAAACATAACTGGAACACTCGCCCATTTCAACTTCACCCCATTTACTGGTCTCACCACGTTTGACATCCAGAGTAACAATGTCAATGGAGCGATACCATCAGCCATTGGCAGCCTCTCCAACCTCACTCACTTGGACCTCAGTGCCAATCTCTTCGAGGGCAGTATACCTGTGGAGATATCTCAGTTGACAGAGCTTCAGTATCTTAGTCTTTACAACAACAATCTCAACGGTATCATCCCCTTTCAACTTGCCAATCTTCCCAAGGTAAGACACTTGGACCTTGGAGCAAACTACCTGGAAAACCCTGACTGGTCCAACTTTTCCATGCCTTCTTTGGAATATCTTAGTTTTTTTCTCAATGAACTTACTGCAGAATTCCCCCATTTTATAACCAATTGCCGGAACTTGACGTTTCTGGATTTGTCACTCAACAAATTCACAGGCCAAATACCAGAATTGGTCTATACCAATCTGGGAAAGCTTGAGGCCTTGAATCTCTATAACAATTCATTCCAAGGACCATTGTCATCCAACATTTCGAAGCTTTCCAATCTCAAAAACATCAGTCTACAAAATAACCTGTTGAGTGGTCAAATTCCCGAAAGCATTGGTTCGATATCTGGTCTTCAAATTGTTGAGTTGTTCAGCAATTCTTTCCAAGGAAATATCCCATCTTCTATAGGCCAGCTTAAGCATCTTGAAAAGCTTGATCTCCGGATGAATGCATTGAACTCAACGATCCCTCCTGAGCTTGGTCTTTGCACTAACCTCACCTACTTGGCCTTGGCTGATAATCAGCTAAGTGGGGAATTGCCTTTGTCTTTGTCCAATCTATCTAAAATAGCAGATATGGGTTTATCTGAAAACTCTCTTTCCGGTGAGATCTCACCTACCCTTATATCCAACTGGACTGAATTGATCTCGCTTCAGGTTCAAAACAATTTGTTTTCTGGAAATATTCCTCCAGAAATTGGGAAATTGACAATGCTTCAATACCTTTTTCTGTATAATAACACATTCTCTGGTTCCATTCCCCCGGAGATAGGAAACTTGAAGGAGTTGCTAAGTCTAGACCTTTCAGGAAACCAGCTTTCAGGCCCCCTTCCTCCACCATTATGGAGTCTCACAAATCTTCAAATCCTGAATCTTTTCTCAAATAACATCACCGGTAAAATTCCATCAGAAGTTGGAAATTTGACGATTCTGCAAATTCTTGATCTCAACACCAACCAGCTCCATGGGGAGTTGCCACAGACCATTTCAAATATTACTTCTTTAACTTCCATCAATCTGTTTGGCAATAACCTCTCTGGTAGCATTCCAAGTGATTTTGGGAAGTACATGCCTTCTCTGGCGTATGCTAGCTTTTCAAACAATAGTTTCTCTGGAGAATTGCCGCCTGAATTGTGTAGAGGTCTGAGTCTTCAACAATTTACTGTCAATGAAAACAGTTTTACAGGGTCACTGCCAACCTGCTTGAGGAATTGTTCGAAGCTAACACGGGTTCGGCTTGAAGAGAACCGATTTACTGGAAACATCACTGATGCATTTGGTGTCCTTCCAAATCTTGTTTTTGTTGCCCTCAGTGACAATCAATTTATTGGTGAAATCTCAACAGATTGGGGAGAATGTAAAAACCTCACCAATTTACAGATGGACGGAAACAAAATTTCTGGTGAAATACCTGCCGAGCTTGGGAAGTTGCCCCAGCTGCAAGTTCTAAGTCTGGGCTCCAATGAACTGACTGGGAGGATTCCTGCTGAACTGGGAAATCTGAGCAAGTTATTCATGCTCAATTTGAGCAACAATCAGTTGACAGGGGAGGTACCTCAGAGTCTAACCAGCTTGAAAGGTCTTAATTCGCTCGACTTATCTGATAACAAGCTGACTGGAAACATATCAAAAGAGCTTGGGAGTTATGAGAAGCTATCAAGCTTGGACTTGAGCCACAACAACCTTGCTGGTGAAATACCTTTTGAACTGGGCAACTTAAACTCGTTGCAGTACTTGTTGGATCTTAGCAGCAACTCACTCTCAGGAGCCATACCTCAAAATTTTGAAAAGCTATCGCGGTTGGAGACTCTGAATGTCTCACATAACCATCTCTCAGGAAGAATCCCAGATTCGCTGTCTTCCATGCTTAGCCTGTCTTCTTTTGATTTCTCATACAATGAGTTGACAGGTCCTATACCAACTGGAAGCATTTTCAAAAATGCATCCGCAAGATCTTTTGTTGGAAATTCAGGATTGTGCGGTGAAGGACTATCACAATGTCCAACAACAGACAGTAGCAAGACCTCGAAGGATAACAAAAAGGTTCTTATTGGTGTTATCGTTCCGGTTTGTGGCTTATTAGTAATAGCAACTATCTTTGCTGTTCTGCTATGTTTCCGAAAAACCAAACTGCTTGATGAAGAGACCAAAATAGTAAACAATGGTGAGAGTTCCAAGTCAGTGATATGGGAAAGAGAAAGCAAATTCACATTTGGGGATATTGTCAAGGCCACTGATGACTTCAACGAGAAGTACTGCATTGGAAGAGGAGGATTTGGTAGTGTTTACAAAGCAGTATTGTCTACTGGTCAAGTAGTTGCGGTCAAGAAACTCAACATGTCAGACTCCAGTGACATCCCAGCAACCAATCGCCAGAGTTTCGAGAATGAGATTAAAATGCTGACAGAAGTTAGGCACCGGAACATCATAAAGCTTTATGGGTTTTGCTCCAGGAGGGGCTGCTTGTACCTGGTTTACGAGCATGTTGAAAGAGGAAGTCTGGGAAAAGTGTTGTATGGGATAGAAGGGGAAGTGGAGCTTGGTTGGGGCAGGAGAGTGAATACAGTGCGAGGAGTTGCTCATGCAATTGCCTACTTGCACCGTGACTGTTCTCCGCCCATTGTGCACCGTGACATATCACTGAACAACATTTTGCTAGAGACAGATTTTGAGCCACGTCTTGCGGATTTTGGCACAGCAAGACTCTTGAATACAGATTCCTCCAACTGGACTGCAGTTGCTGGGTCTTATGGCTACATGGCTCCAGGTAAGACAACAATCCTATGTTGTTGATTTTTGTTCTTGTCATTTGAGTATCTGCTCTAAAATTATAAAAGCTATAACATGTGGACAACAAGGAAATGGGAAACATGGCATGATGTTAAAAACTTTCATACTGGATGTTTCAAATGTTCATTTTGATTGCCTGGTGATTTCAGAACTGGCACAAACAATGCGGGTCACAGACAAATGCGATGTGTATAGCTTTGGGGTGGTTGCTTTGGAAGTCATGATGGGAAGGCACCCGGGAGACCTCTTATCTTCATTGTCATCAATGAAACCACCATTGTCAAGTGATCCAGAGTTGTTTCTAAAGGATGTGCTAGACCCGCGGCTCGAAGCTCCCACAGGCCAAGTAGCAGAGGAAGTTGTTTTCGTAGTTACAGTGGCCTTAGCATGCACACAAACCAAGCCAGAGGCACGGCCCACCATGTATTTTGTGGCACAAGAATTAGCAGCAAGAACTCAAGCTTACCTGGCTGAGCCACTGAACTCGATAACTATCAGCAAGTTGAGAAGTTTTCAAAAATAGAACAAGATGGACCTCGTAGGATAGGCTACTTTTG
>Ga0325410_1009552_pt1 | contig 10337 bp, 7 predicted proteins | sample PopdelMetagenome_16_FD_206182 | JGI IMG/M metagenome (GOLD analysis project Ga0325410, IMG submission 206182) | Populus deltoides microbial communities from Bellville, Georgia, United States - Xylem-PdIQD-R3 | ecosystem: Host-associated > Plants > Phyllosphere > Stem > Wood/Secondary xylem...
ATTAACTCAAAAAAATATTTATATCATATTGACAATAAAACTCAAATTTATGAAACTAACTAAATATAAAAATATTAAAAGAATAATTTTAATTTTTTATATTGCGAAAAAAAGCTTGTATATAAAAAAAGAAAATGTTTATTATTCATTTTTTTTAAAAAAAAAACTATAGAGGACCACCTCTAAGGTTTTTTTTCTTCCAAACTCATTATATATAAATTTGAAAAATTAGTATTTCAGTTTTTTTATATAAAAATATTGTTTTCATTTTTCAGATTCTAGTTTTTTTTAAAAAAACTAAAGTATTATTCTCTTTCTAAATAAACCCTTAGATACTAACTCCAACTCCAAACTTTTTTTCTTATTATATTTAGAAATCTGAAATCCTAAAATTATGATTAGTGGAAGGTATACCAAGTTTTGAATATTATTAATCTTTTGATGGAGAGGTCCACTGGGCCATTATAAGCGAAGATCCAGAGTTTGCACTTGTTAATTTATTATCAAGTCAAGATTCAAGAAATTAACCGTTGACATTTTATGATTCACAAGCGGTTGCCTAACAAAACCTTCCATCGCCTTTCTCCTACGCTACCCTGAATGGCTCTGCTAAACCATTGATTCTCGTCTGTGCTTCGTCTTCTCCCAGGATTAATTTTGAATAATTCAATTTTATAGAAAATTTTTATTTTCTACATGATAATATTTATAATTCTAAATTGAAAAGAATTTTTTGTAATTAAATTTAATCTTATATATTAAATTGACATTTAACAACAAATTTGATGATGACAAATAAAATTTAACAAAACAAGAAAACATTATTTCAATATAGACAAAAACAAATAAAAAAAAGAAAAAATAATACAAAAACAAATATAGGCATAAGGAATGAAAAATTCTTAATTTAATAGCATGCTTAATTTCAAATTTGAACTATGTGTGTTACGGAAAAAAAAATACATTATTAATAAATCAAAGCAAAGAAGAAAAATAAGAAGAAAATACTTCAAAATATCCACCAGATATACCTATTTATTGTGTTGAGAGATAGAAAGCTTGATTTCTAGCTTTGATGATAATGCAATAGTAGAGAATTAAGGAGAGAATTTGAGAAAAAACTAAGATTTAGCCGTGAGAAAAAAATGTTTTATGGATGGAATTACTGATGGACTATTAAATATTATTATTTTTAATTAGTCTGTCGGTGATTCAGTCTGTAACGACCCTTTAAAATTTTTGTTCGCACCTAAAATTTCAAAAACTCTTCTGGATTTTTTCATTGCAACCGTGATTTCATTGGTAAAATAGTAAATAGTCAACAATTGAAAATGCATTAATTATCAGCGCATTGGAATTCGCAGTCCATTTGACTCCGTCGAGAAACCTGCAACGTAGTCAGTAAACTTTAATTGCCATTACTGACATGTGAAGGGAATAGTTCTCTTCACCTTTGAAATATACCGATGGAATTAGACTGTCGACATACTCATGTGTAATTTCTTCCTAAACAGTGCTACAGAGAAGGTGACGGTTCCCTTCTCATCTGGAATACATCGATGAACACAAACCATCAATATTGCCATCAGTGTGATGTTTCATGAACAGTGTCAGGGGTTAAGGGGAACAATTCCCTTCGCCTTTAAAATACACCGACGAACACAAATTGTCGGTATCACCGTTGGTGTGATGTTCCATGAACAATGTCGGGGGGGCAATTCCCTTTGCCTCTGGAATACACTGACGGACACAAACCATCGGTATTGCTATTGGTTTGATGTTTCACGAATAATGTTAGGGGAAAGGAAAACAATTCCCTTCGCCTTTAGAATAAATCGATGAACACAAATCATCGGTATTGCCATCGGTGTGATGTTCCATAAATAGTGCTAGAGGGAGGGGGAACAATTCCTTTCACCTCTGGAATACACCAACGAACACAAATCGTCAGTATTTTCATCAGTGTGAAAAAGTGTCTCACGCCAGATTATATTTGTATTCCCTATCTATCCATCCTGTAAATACTTATATTGAAAGCTGCACGCACAACACAATAACGCAAGTTCATATAACAATAATAAAACAAACTCGTCTTCAGCTCCGTTGCAATCTTTTATGTTGATCTCATTGTTATCATCATCTTCATCGATTTGTTCTTATCTACTGGAGTTCAGAACAACATTCAACTTTTTAGTGTCAACATCAACAAAAATATTATCGAAGATGCGGAAATTTGAATTTTCTTCTAAGTCAATCGATATAGCAACTTGATATGGATCAACTAATTCAGTAACTTGAAAGACATCATCTCTTATATTTGATTCATTATTCTCATCCTGAACAACCTTGATATGACCCCTGAGTTTGGTTTTCAATACGGATAATCAATCAACTCTTGAACAATTATTTTTAAAGGAAGGGGTGTATGTGTAATAAACTTGCTGGCATTGCTTGGTGAAAAAAACAACATCCTTGATGTTGTGGAGTATAGCTTTTGAATTAATTTGGACCAAACCATAATGGGGATACTCTGATTCCTTTGTCAGTGGTGTCATACCAATAGCATTTGAATAAAAATACTCTATTCTACTCGTTATGATATTGCAATTCGATTACCTCTTCTAATTTTCTATAATAGTCAACTTCAAACTCATTAGAAGTCGATCATTTTAACACAAATTCCACTATTATATGTCTTTCTACCCTGCCCATATTCTTCAATATCAAACACATATCCATTGACAATATACTCACTGTAGCACTTCACTTTTCTTTTAGAACCCAGACTTAGTAAATATAACATAGCACTAGCATTCCCTCCCAATTTATAAATATGTTGCATAAAGTAAAATAATGAATAGTGAATAAGAAATGTGTAATGAAATTAAGTATCCCGATAGATAATGATAATTAAAAGTACTTACATGTGTTTTGAACCATGTGAAAAATTGTTCATCTTGTAATTGAAAGATTTGAGATTTGATCAGCTGTGAGTTTTTTTTATAACAAATATTGATGATGTTGCCTACTAGGTATTAAACAATATAGGCCTCACATATCGAAGACTCAACATGCGCCTTGTTTTTAACTTTTTTTCTTTAGGTTGAACAAGTACCTACATGGAATTAAACAAATGTTTTCAATTATAGAAAACTATGAAAATACATTTTTAATTGCATTGTATGTGTAATCTATAACCTCTCGAATGTATACATCCATCTATACTGGACCGGGCCTCCAACTTTTGTCCCATACAGTAAATGTATGGATAGATGCTCCATCTAATAAAAAAACGATAAAGATAATATCATTTCAAGTTTGTATATTGTCTGGATGATATTCATTTCAAGCCTCTAAATATATTGTGTCTGCAACTTGTTGGAGCATATATCTCAAAAGAAATGACTAATCTCCATGAGTGCATCAGATATCCCTTTTAAAAATAAATCTTGATAAGCTAATGGAATAAGTGTTTACGTAAACACGTGACAGTCATGGCTATTCATTCTATACAATATGCAATCCTTCAAATTAACCAACTTTGATATGTTCAAGGCATGTCCATCAAGAAAACACCGACTCTTAAGCCATTGATAGACAATTAGTTATGCATTCTTATCTAAGGCAAAGCTTGCTTTGGGCTTTACAACCCGTAACCCAGCATAAATCAACTCTATGTTTTTATAGTGACAAAACAAAACTATATTCATTCTAGACTTGATGTTGCTCTTTGTCTTCCCCTTCGCATTCATGACCATGTTGAAAATGTTCTACTTACCGGATTGGAAACCAAACACAATGTCATCGTACTCTGACACCATGTCATATAATTCTTCACCTGAAAGATACGGCGGTGCAACATCCTTTTCAACTCTACCAATAAAAAAGTCATTTATGCTTTTTCTATACTTGTGATTCGTTGGCAAAAACCGCTGGTGGTAGTAAAAAAAATGTTTTATTGTCATTTGTTAGCGTGAATGCCTTATTATTTTCCATGTTGTATAGACATGTTAGTTTTTCATGCGTGATCCAATCAGAAATGATTCCATAAGCTAAAAAATCATTGATAGTCCATATCAAAGTTGCCTTCATAAAAAAATTATGTTTCTTCAATACATCATAAGTCAAAGCCCTAGATGACCATGACTGCATCAACTCATCAATCAATTGTCGAAGACAAACATCTATATTCTAGCCCGGGCTATTAGAACCGGGTATGACCGTAGATAAAAATATGAACATTGACCTCATACACATCCCTGGTGGCAAGTTGTAAATCGTGAGTGTAATCGGCCAACAAGAATAAGGAGTAGTAAATAATCCAAATGGATTGAATCCGTCTGTATATAACCCAAGATGCACGTTCCTTGGTTGAGCTGAAAAGTAAGGTTACCCACTATTAAAGTATTTCCATACTTCACCGTCAGAAGGGTGCACCACCACTTCATCCACTATATCATGTGATTGGTGTCGTGTCATATGCTCAACAGTCTTTCGTGACATGAATAACCTTTGTAGTTTAGGTGTGATTGAGAAGTATCTAAGATTTTTATATGCGACAAAAGTCCTTCCCCTACTAGTTCTTGGTTTGTCACAGGAATGCTCGCATGTTATGCATTTGGATAGCTCAACATTTTCAAGGTAGTACAACATGCAGAAGTTTGGAAACATGTTAGTTTTTTGGTATCTTAGACCGAGAGATTTCATCATGAACTTAACAGTATAGAAGTTATCTTTCACCCTATTCCCTTCAAGTAAACTGTTTCTTGCACATTCGATAATTTTTCCAAATCGACCTTACTCAACCCATCATCTGACTTAATGGTAAACACACGTGTAATGACCAATAATTTATTATGATTTATGCAACCATCCTATAATAGTTTGTTAGAATCTTTCAAAAGATCAAAAAAAACCTAGCCGCGTTTATATGAGGTTCTACATCTACGATTGAACATTGACTGTCATAGTCCTGATTCATTCTCATCGCATTCATAACCATAGTCCTATAAGGATTACTATTTCCATCTACAACTTCATACACGTTGCTACCACAACAAGTTGACCCAACCATCCTTTCTAGCATGGTCTTGTGAGGAACAAATGGTTCTCCGTGTGCATAATAACACATGTATTCCTCCATGGACCTTTTTTTATAGAATATTCATCGTTACAACATTTGGATCGAGAAACTTTTATGTTTACACCTCTTGCATGGAAACCTAATACCGCCTCCACTAATATTTCTTAGATTAGATATTGTGTCATTAATAAAAACAATGAATCTCATTACAATAATCCATCCTTTGCAATCCTTAGGGTAAATCTTGATACATCAATGATGACAACATGTATTAATTAATTATATTAACTAAATAAATTTGTAAAAATATTGGTTTAACTCAAGATTATTCAACCTACTTTAATACTTCTCTTAATTTATTATCAATTATCTACGTAGATACAAATTTGTATACATTTACAAAAATTACAACTCGGTAATAAAATTAATAAAATATAAAACAAACCCGCTAAACAAGTCATTATTTATTTCATCACAACACACTTAAGTTGGTAATTCAACATAAGTTTCAATAATTTATAAACAAATATAATTTTAAAAAATATAAAACAAACCATAACATGTACAAAATCATAAATTCATATAAGTTTGTTTGAGAAAAAAATAATAAAACAAGTAAACACCCAAGTAAAATACATATACTACAAAAATATGCAATAAAAAACCTAACATTTTAAAATTGTGTTCAATTTTTTTTAAAAAATAATAGATTTGCTTACTTAAGATGAAAAATCCTCAATAAAATTCCAATCAAAACATGGATATTGTCAAACAGAGTGTTGTTGTGATTGGAAAAGTTGCGGAAGGATGAGTTGTGTCGAGATAAAGGGGGGAATGGGGGAGTTGTTTTGTTGCAGAGAATTTTTAAAGAACAAGTAGAAATAGAAGAGGGGGGAGAGGAGGGTCGAGCGTCAGGTTATATATTAAATATTACCCATGGATTAACCGATGGAATTATTCTAATGGTAACTCCATCAGCGATTCTGTCAGTATCAATGTCACGTTATTGTATGGTTTGCCTGTTTGAATCTCATTGTAATTCTATCGGTAACGACGTCTGTAAACACTTACATGTCATCGTACTATTTAGTTTTTTTATTCATTCTATTCCAACTGGGATTCCCTCAGTATATACCGACAACATATTTTCATCGGTGTTTATCGATAGAGTTAGCGATGGACAAATTTGTTCGGTAAAAATCACCGCAAAATACCGACGAAGAAAATCTGTCAGTGTTTCCATTTGTATTCGTCAATTTTCTGGAAGTGATAGTGGCAAAAGAATTTTGTTCTTGATTTGAGTAGTTGATGATTTAAAACACATTATCCCTATGTGTTTATTTACGACAAGTCTACTATCCCAGGTTTTTTAACTTTCATTTGCTAGTTAAAGAATATCATTGAGCCAAAATCATGCAATTCTATATATACATATATATTTGTTTGGAGAAGATTTAAGTTAAGAATTTGCCAAATTATATGGTCTTAGCTAGATCTATTATCAGGTGGACATGTATAGTAAACTTGTTGACATTGTTGTGCTACCACAAAATCTTCATTTTCATAAAGTCAAGAAGTATACTTCATCTCAATCAAACCATTTGAAAGATGCATTTTAATTTATTTTTTAGCTAAACAATTTCTTTAAGCATTCCATAATAGTCACATTCATTATCATCATAACATTTTTTTCACACAAACTCCACTATTCATCATCCTTTTAAATCGATCATAACTTTGAGTGTGAAATTTGAAATCATTCACATAATATCCATTATAACATTTCACTAAATTTGAAAGATCCATAGCATATGCAAAGATTTGATTCTCAATTCCATTTGATTGATATTCAACCTAGCATAATATTTAACAACATAATAAATATTGTTTATTATTTATGATGACCATCAGAAAAAGATGTAGCGGCTCGTGGATTGTCAAGCTCATAAGTTTATGGTAAGTTGAATTTCAATAACTCTTTTTTTAAGTTATTATTTTTAAAAAATTAACTAATTGGTTTTTTTTATCATGGAAACATATATAACTTCATTGCAGAAGAGATACGAGGACAATCCTTTGACCCATCTGGAACACGATTTGGGTTTATAGTTAAAGGCTGGATCATTCGATGGACCTGATTGATATCGGGTTTATGGTATCTCAAACACTACAACTGAGGATTTATGGACATGTCGTACTGTATTGACCATTGGTTCATTGCAATCAAGTTCGAGCTCTCATCTCCAAAGTTCCAAGCAATTGTGCAACAACAAGTTAAAAGCTTAAACGACCCCGTTTACTGCTGAGAAGGAACAACTTGATGCTGAGACGATTGAACTTAGATGATTATACATAGAGCTATTGTCAAACATAGGGGGTACATGTTTTTCACCTCATCACCTGCCCGGTCTTGGTGTAGATCCAAATCCTCCTCCAACTATGAATTATATTCAAACTGATAAATTTTAAATTTGGAAAAAATATTTTATTTTTTATTTTAGTTTTTGTTCTTTTAAATTTTTTTATTCTGTTTATTTGATTTTAAAAAAAATATTAAAGAAATTACATATAGAATTACCGATGGAATAAGTCTCTCGAAACATTACAGAGAGTTGAAAAAAATTACATGAAATGCCACTCATCATTACGCATAGAATCACTGACACACTAAATCCCTCATAGAGTTCCAAAGAGTTTAAAAACATTACATGACCTTGCCACCAACAATATGTCAATTACCAATGGTTTCAGTCTCTCGGTAATATGAAATATATCACTGATGAAAATTACAAATGATTTTCTTTATTAGTGATACAACATACTCACCAATGAAATTACGGACAAAATGATGGTGATAAATTGTTTTGTTTGTCATGTTTTTTCCATCTGTAAATCCATCGATGTTTATATTACTGACGAAATGATCGATGGATTAGGAATCACCGATGATAAGTTTTTTTTTATGAACAATAATCATTTATGATTCCGTCTATAAATGTTTGTTTAATAGAATAAGTGTCTAAATACCAATGGAACAATCCATTGGTAATATGCAAAATTCTAGTGGTGATTAGAAGGTGCCGCATCAAGAACCTCTCTTTGGGTAATATTTTTTATTCATGACTAGTTTACTTTAATTCAATTTTAATTTGTATTCTTATTATCCAAATATTTAAAGAATTAAGGATAAAAACAAGTTATGATAATTCTTATTCGTGCTACGTCGTAGATCCTCTTTGTTCTTATATTAAAAAGGACGTTCAGGGAGCGTAAACTTTTTGAAAAATAAAACAATCTGTGACTCGAGTCATAAGCCGAACTAGGTCAAATAAGTTGATTTTATTTATTTTAATTAGATGATTAAAAAAGAAGTAATGACAGCAAATGGACCAAATTAAAAAAAAATGATAATGATAACATGAAAAAAAAGTATTTTTTTATCAAATGAGATAAATGATGAAGCTTAATTCTCAACTCATTAAATACAAAATGAAAAAATTAGATAAAAAGCAGCTCGAGTCAATTCGAATTAACATTAAAGGATATGCCAACATGGGTTAACCTATCGAACTCACAGCCTAAATCATAAGATCATAATAACTTGAAAAACATAAAAAATCATAAAGTTAAAAAGAAATTAAGTAAAAAAAATAATAATATCAACACGCATTCATATTTCAAACTCATTTATAGTATTAAGTTTCTTAAATGGAAAGGCAAAATTGTAATTACATTTATAGTGAATAGTGATTTCACGTTTTATATTTTGTTAATATAAATAATAAATTATTATCAAATTAAATAAAATTATTTTATATCGAATGAAAAAAAAAGTGATGAAGAGAAAAGTCATCTTTTATAACTTAAAAGGTACATGCACGTTAATAATTCTCACTTTGGTTGTCTTATTAATCTTGGATATGGACATAAGAGGCATTTTAAGATTAAAATTCTCACTTTGGATTATCTTTTCCCCACAACTTGTTTTCCATCTAGTTATTAATTCCCCCTTCATCTTCTTCTTCTATATATATATATATATAATTGAATATTATACTTAAACTAAAACAATGTAAGGTATTTAGTTGTTGAAGTATTTAGAATATAATTTGCTTTGCCATAAAGGATTAATTACTTATCCTTAAAGTTTTATTGCATATTTTTTTATGAAAATAAAATAAAGTCAATAAGTATTTCATGATTCCAATAATAACATGCATTTCTAAATAAAGTTTATAAAATCTATCATACATTCTTTCATTTAATTCCTTTTTATAATGGATTTTGAAATCAAAATTAATATAGAATAAATTATGACAACTAAAATTAATTATCTTTATTTATCAATTTTATTTACCAATTATGAAATAAAATTAACCTGACAGTTTTTAGTTTGAAATTTAAAGTACATGACTTATGGCAAGGTTGAGCCGGGCTGAAGCATGCTTGTTTGGGAGTGTGGTTGCGATTGCGTTTCACTTAGAAATATATCAAAATAATATATTTTTTTAAAAAAAAAATCAGAGCATCAAAATGATCTAAAAACATTAAAAAAAATTAATTTGAAATAAAAAAATTAAAAAAAAATTAAATTTTTAAAATACAAAAACAGAATTTAGGGATGAAATCAACTTTTGTCCCCAATGAAGAATAGTGGTTGACGAAGCCTATATAAGACGCTCTCATGCAGTAGAAAGAAACCACATCAAGAACATCTCATTAGAATATCTGCTTTTGTTCAAGTCGTCTTCTTCAATATGGACGTCAGTATCATTTCAAGAGAGCTCATCAAACCCTCTTCGCCATCCATCCATCACCTCTTACCGTTCAAGCTGTCCCTTTTGGATCAGCTTTTACCCACAACTTATGTTCCGATGGTTTTCTTCTACCCAACAAAAAACAACCAAGATTTCAACCGTTTACAAATCTCAATTCAACTGAAGAGATCACTGTCCCAGACACTATCCACCTTTTACCCTTTATCTGGGAGGGTGAGAAACAACTCTATTATAGACAACTACGAGAAGGGTGCTCCATTTGTTGAAACCCGAGTGAAGGGGAGTTTGTTCGATTTTCTTATACAACCTCAGCTAAATTTGCTGAATAAATTTCTTCCATGCCAACCATTCGGCTATCAATCAGATCCAGAAGCAACACCTCAAGTAGCCATACAAGTTAACACATTTGATTGTGGTGGGACGGCACTCGGTCTCTGCTTTTCACACAAGATCATCGATGTAGCTACGGCGATTGC
>Ga0325410_1009553_pt1 | contig 10336 bp, 7 predicted proteins | sample PopdelMetagenome_16_FD_206182 | JGI IMG/M metagenome (GOLD analysis project Ga0325410, IMG submission 206182) | Populus deltoides microbial communities from Bellville, Georgia, United States - Xylem-PdIQD-R3 | ecosystem: Host-associated > Plants > Phyllosphere > Stem > Wood/Secondary xylem...
GAAAATAACAATTATATCATAGTAAAAATAAGAATTAAGAACAAATTTATCATTACAAATCTGTCATCCATGAGTAGATGCAGAATAATTTAATGTCACGACAGCGGTCACGACCAGGCTATACAGCTTAAAATATCAACCTAATGAAAAAAAATCTTTTTTTTTTCCTGATAAAATTTAAATAAATGTTGCCGAACACTGATTGTGGGAAGGCACCCACTCTCTGAAAATGATATGTTTCGGAAGTCTAAATGTATTTGTAGAATGTATTGCCGGCATTAACCCGCTGTTCTTTAAGTATTTTATGGCACAACATTTGCTGCTTGTATCTCAATTGAGTGCACTATAGATATAATTAACCATTTTGCGTGTCGTTAATTTTTGATTTTTTTTAATATTTTGAATATTTTAATGTGTCAATGTTAAAAATAAATTAAAAAAATATTATTTTAATATATTTTAAAACAAAAATTATTTTAAAAAATAACATTTATCCATGCCCCAACCAACCAACTATCTAGCTTACCATACCTTGATTAAATAAATCATATATATTAAGCATAAAAATCACCTAGTATGATCATAAAAACATTCTAACATGGGATGGAGATTCATCCCAATAGATCATCTGAATATATATAAATGTGAAAAATACAATATTTTGTGTTTTTGTACTTGAGATATATTTTGAACAGACAACACTAATCTTATGCCAATGTAATGGACCGACACATAGGATAGGACTAACCTTTTTTTTTTTTTTTCCAGACCCTTTGAAGTTCAAATCCGAGGGAGCTCCACCATCCTAAAAAAAACAAAAAGAATGAAATCATTAGAGAATTTTCCAACAAATCACAGCCAAGCTTCAAGTATTTTCTTTAACCCCCAAAATAAATCAATTTTTTTTAAAAAGAAATTTATGAAATAATAAAACACTTAGGCCGACAAATACCCCTCATTAATGTGTTTCCTTGTTTTTTCTTTTTAAAGTTTGTTTTTATTTAAAAAATTATTAAATTAATATTAAAAATAAAAATAATTTTTTTAAAATATTATTTTAATTGATAAATATTTTTAAAAACGTTTCTACAACACTAAAAAAAAAACACGTTGCTATAAACAGTATTAAAGTTAGCAGTTGAGACAGCTTACAACATCCAACATACCACCTCCACTTCTCTCTCCACAAACAGTGCAGCATTGCATTTCTCCACAAAGATCTAGGCAGCAAGCCAGCCCCTAGAAAAGAGTGTGTCTGTGTGTGTGTATATATTTAACAAAGATCCTTTTATTTTTCTCACTCCAACTTCTACTACTCTATTTATTCATGGACCGGCAAAGAACTGAAAGTCCGCTCTACACGCGCCAATGGACCAGCGACTCAGGCGCTTCTCCGACGGCGGCAATGCTGCCAAATGCGCGTCACGGTCACCACGCGCGATCCTCTTCCGCTTCCGGATTCTCCACTATCAAGCGAAACCAGAATGTAGCGGCTAAAGCTGCGGCTCAGCGGCTAGCTCAAGTCATGGCTTCTCAAACGGCTGACGACGACGACGAAGACGAAGGCGATGATCTAGGGTTTCGTTACAGTGCTCCTCCGCCTCTGTCTCTCTCGAGGAATGCTAATAGTAACAGTAATAATGTTATTACTACTAGTAAAGCTTCGGTTACCACTGCGTCTTCAAGGATCAGTAGATCTCCTTCACCTGCGGTAACTTCCTTTTCTTACTCTTTTTTTTTTTGGTTAATTTCTTTTTCACTGCAGAGAATATGTTTCGATTCTGATTGAAAAAAAATGAAGTGTTGATTTTAAACGAATTGAGGAATGATTTAATTGTTTGCTATAAGTAAAGGTGGCATTTAGCGGCGGGAGTTAAGTCGAGAATTATGGATGTTAGATTCGTATTAACTTCAACTTTCTGTAATTAGAGCTCTATAACTTGGAAATTAAGGTGATACTTAATTCTTTTTTGATACTGTGGTTCTTTCTTATACAAGAATGCATGATGTGTAAAAATGTGTAGGAAAAGTATATGCTAATTGGATTTTTTTTTTTGTGGCGGGTTCTGAATTTAGTTAGCTAAGAATTTTGAAGAGACTGCGGCGGGTCGGTCGACATCAGCTGGAAGGCCAGCAATGTCCCTTAGAACTGCAGCAGCAGCACCACCAGTGCCATTGAGCAAAGGATCATTGAGGACCGCGGTATCTTTACCGCCAATAGATCCTCCGAGAAATGGGCATAGAGATGGTAAAAGGTAAAATGAGAGAACTAAAACATTTATTCTGCTTTAACAGTGGATGTTCAAATTCTATCAGAATGACCTTTTTCTTTTTTGGAAAAGAATTATGGAATTCGTTGTATCAATTATCAACTATGTGATGCTATTAAGCTTTTTTCCATGTTTTTCTACCTAACCTGTAACTTAAGTTGTGGGAGTTTCTCGTAATTATGAAAACATGATGCCATTAATGGAAATGCAACACTTTTGTATGGGTTAAGGTAGAGATACAAGGTCGTGGTTTTATGCAGTCTAGTCATGCAGCTTCCTGGTCTGGCTCTGAATTAAAGGAATATCTTGGTCTTGAGGTGTGGCTAAGGAACTGGACTCGTTTAGTCTCTGCAATGCCTAGCTTTGAAGAGGGGTTGCCAACAAAAAGACAATTTCTTTTTCCCCCCCCAACAACCAAGCTCTATCTAGCTTGAGTAATGTCCTCCTTGGTTCTGAAACATGCATCACCTAGCAGGACCAATATTTAGATAAACTAGTGTTTGACTTTTCACTAAAGGATGCATGATTTTATGGTATGACAATTTGGAGGTGTGAATTGTCATGACTGCAGATTCTTGTCAGAAGCGGTAAATTTTAACTCAAAAGACACAGGAGATCAACACGAGGCTTCTGCACTCCGTGATGAAGTATGTACTTACACCAGATTCTTGTTATTTGTTTTTTTCCCCTTTATGCGCAACAATCAATAAGTATTCTCTTAGAGACATAAAATGGATTTTGTTTACTATAATGAAGATTCCATGATAAGATTGATTCATTTTGCAGCTTGATATGCTACAAGAAGAGAATGGAAACATCCTCGAGAAGGTACAGTTATTTTGATTTTTATCTTTTTCCAAACTAGTAATGAAGCCACATATGGTACAATTAAACCTGTATTTATTGTACAGCTCAGGCTTGAGGAAGAGAGATGCAAGGAAGCGGATGCCAGAGTCAAGGAGCTTGAGAAACAGGTGCTAATTAGTTTCCATATTTTTAAGCACGTCTTAAAGCCTCAGCATATTGGCATCTTTTTGCTTGACTTGCATATAGCCTAAGGGTGCGTTTCTTACATATACTTCTGTGTTAATAATTATAAGAGTTTTCCCAATGTGTGCTTGAGGGCACACACATTGAAGGTTTTAAATTTCATTCCTGGTAAAAATGTCAATAAACAATGTGTTGTTGTTGATTATGACAATTTTTCATTACAGAGAAAGAGTGACCTATAACTTCTAAAGCCCGTGGAAGATAGAAAAAGAAAGAAGACGACCTTCACTCCTCTGCAACCAATTCACCACTGCCCATTTTCAACCAAAAAAGTTTAAATAACCAACTGCCAATAAAAAACTACCCTTTTTTACCCATATGAAACCTACCCTTAAGGCAGCACTCATTCTAAACTTCATGCTGAACAGTATTTTTCTTCCTAAACCTTGCTCTTTTACTTGATATTGGGTTTTTCAGGTGTTGCTTTGAATTTGAAAGCCTCACAGGTAATTCTTTCAGGTTCCCAACCTCCAATTTCATTAACACATGCACTTTGCTGCTTGTCCTGGGTCCGCAGGTTGCTGCTCTTGGAGAAGGAGTATCTTTAGAAGCTAAGTTGCTGAGCAGGTTAGTTGTTCTGACAAATCAGGTGGTTCTTTATCTTTGTTAATATTCATGTAATGACATCTTTTGCTGTCATCTGCAGAAAGGAAGCTGCATTGCAGCAAAGAGAGGTAATGGGGATTTATCCTTATGCTAGACTTGTCAATTTAGGTCACTGTTGCTATTTTAGCTTACTGAGTAGGACAAACTAAGACTTTTATATGGACCATTAATCACTGGAACTCCTGTGTTTAGACTTTTGATTTTGAGGTTCGAATGGTAGCAGGGAGGGGTATTTTGTCCATTTGTTTTAGGACCATGATGGTTTTCTTGTTGTATTAGCTTTAACAATGTTAAAGGCCCAAAGATCATACTCATTTTCTTTAAATTTTGTTCTGTTCTTCAGGCTGCACTTAAGGATGCAAAACAAAATAATATGGTGGATAAGGAAATTGCATCTATTCGATCTGAAATAGAGGTAAGTATGTCATCATGTGGTCCTTCAACGCCTCATAGATATTTTTCTGTGTTGCTAGGTTCCTAACTCATCATAACTTTATGTGTACATTTCTTGCTTAAATCAGAATGCAAAAGATGAGGCAACAGTTGTCGTGCGACAGCTGCGGGGAGCTGAATCTGAAGTAAAAGCCCTTCGTTCAATGACACAAAGAATGATATTGACCCAGAAAGAAATGGTTTGTATCGGAATAGATTCAAATGGCTCCTTAATAATATATTAGAAACCATTAATTGTGTTTCTGCATTTTAGGAAGAGGTTGTCCTTAAGAGGTGTTGGCTTGCTCGATACTGGGGCTTAGCTGCAAAATATGGTAATCTACTGGTCAATGTTTTCTTTTCTTATGTCGTATTGGAAATGACCCTTTGTTTTTAAATTTTTATTGGTCTTTTTTTTTCTGCATGAATTATGAGGCAATATTGTAGTTTAACGAACTTTTCCCACAGTTTTCTGATGTGCTATGACTTATTTTAATTTACTATATACAATGGCTTGTTTAATATACTTTGTGCCTGACACTGAGCAGTTCATCCATCACATCTACCTGTTTCATGTAATTCTTTTCATATTTATAGGTATCTGTGGGGATGTTGCTGTGTCAAAGCATGAATACTGGTCATCCTTAGCACCGCTTCCATTTGAGGTTGTTGTCTCTGCTGGACAAAAGGCCAAGGAGGAATGTTGGGAAAAAGGCTAGTACTTGCTATTTGGCTTTTGCAGTTGCTACTGTGTTTTCACTGGATAACAGTTTTAATGGGATCAATGTGTTGGCTTGAACTGCTCTATTGTTTGTATCAAACTTTCTTTGGTATCTAATACTAGTAACTTTGAGTAGGTGAGGAGGACAGTGAGAAGAGAAGCACACTTGCTCATGACTTGAGTGATCTAACTGGAGAAGGAAATATTGAGAGTATGCTTTCAGTTGAAATGGGTTTGAAGGAGCTTGCTTCCTTGAAGGTTTATGTTATTCATTACTTGTCTTTCAACCATATGCTTCCATCTTATGTTTATTTTTGAGTTTCAATATGATGCACAACAAGCATTGTTTTTCATTCAGCCCCCTTCCATCTTTATTAACTGTAATCTTTGAACTATTTAAGGTTTCTGGTTTTGCAAAGTGTTTTGGTGTTCTGATATTATATGTATTGTGTCGCTTTCAAGGTTGAGGTTGCTATTGTGCTTGCACTGGCCCAACAGCGGCGAGCAAACGCTCTTAGACTGTCCATCTCAGGTATGAGTTGGCCTGTTGACATGCTGCTGACGCTGGCTTAAATTTTTAGATTTTTATTCCTTATCACAGTGTTGTTTATGCTATTGTATCTTGCTGACATGCCTTTTCTGTTTCATTCAGATGTCAAATCACATGGTGATCCGAAGTATATGGAAGCATTCGGTGAGTAGTATTTGGGCTACTTCTTGCATTTACCTTATAATCTACTTGGCTGAAATAAGTAGTGCTATTGCCACACTTAAAGTTGACGAGCACTACCTTTCACTTGCTTTTTTTTTTTACTATCTTTTTTGGTCAGATCCATCATTTGCTGTTTCGTGATCACTGTTGTATATAAGTCAAATCCATCATTTTTCTTGCAGAATTGAGTCCAGAGGAGTCTGAAGACGTTCTTTTCAAGGAGGTCTGGCTTTATTTATCATTTAACCACTGTTGTAATTTATTTTCTAGAATTATGTACTTTATTTGGTTGATGGAACTGCATGGTGAAATATGCAAGTTTCCAATATTTCTGCGATTGATTCAGTTTCCTGATGTTGCGATTAAATCTTTTGGTGTATTGCTGTTGTTACTGGCCTATTCTAAACAGTGGTATATTATAGAGTTTGGTCTGGTTGAAAATCTCAATTGGTGATTGACATTCTTCAGGTGCAGATCTGTAGAGAGAATTGATTAGTATCTGTGTGCCCCTTTGGAATCTTAACAAATAAGCTGGTGTATTTCTTTATTCTTTCTTATCTGTTCAGTTTTTTCCTGTGGAAAAACCTACCTGTGAATGGCCCACGGTATCGAATCATTGACAGCTTCAAAAATTGTTAGTTTCTGCACAGTAATGTCCATGCATTTTCTGTCCCGATTTAACACCAACACAGATAAGGGAGGAGCAAATATTTGTGTTGTGCTGAATCTGATTAAGTTATACAATATACTTGCACAGGCATGGCTTACATATTTTTGGAGAAGAGCCAAAGCCCATGGTATAGAGGAGGACACTGCTAAAGAACGACTTCAGTTTTGGATTAGCCGCAGTGTACACTCGCCAAGTTCACATGATGCTGTTGATGGTAAGCTTCCCCTGTCCTTGATAGTTTGGTGCTCGCATGTAGTTGTTGTACAGTTCTATGATAAGCATGCAGAGAAGATTGTATAACCGTGGCACTTTTACTGGACTCACTAGAAGGCATTGTAAAATTACCAACTGCCAAATTCTTTCATTTTTCCATATCATTGACTCGGTGCTTTGATCTCATGTATGATCACTTATCTTGAGTATTCCATCTCAGTGGAGCAAGGCCTAACGGAGCTCAGGAAGTTGGGAATAGAGCATCGACTGTGGGAAGCATCTCGTAAAGAAATAGATCAGGGCTCTTAACACAGAAATCTTCCGGGTAACTAAAGGGTTCTGGTTGATGATGGCTTAACCTCATGCCATCAATTTTCTTCTCGATTTGTTTTACTGAGTTTTTCTTCTGTTTGTTGAAGCATCTACACATGTTGCAAAGAATTTACATATGTTGCGTGGCTCTGGTCCTCACCTGCTAAATGCTATATAAAGTGGTTCATCTGTTTAGATGTTGTATATATACACGCATACATCTACATACAGGGATGGCATTTACATGAAAAAGTTAAATACAGTTTGGTTCAAATTGTAGCGAGTTTGCCATGGAAGCTTTTGGAATTTTCAATCTTGTTTGTGTACCTAATAATGCACACGGCTTAATTAAAGCTGAAAGGAACTTGCTATGCTCATTTTGATCAATCATCTTCTTGTCACAAGACTAACAGTAATAACAAGAGTTGAAATTTTCATTTTGCTTTGCCTTTCCTCGTCAGCAACCAAAAGGAGAACCTTCATGAAATAGAATTGGTAAGGTTTGGACGAATATTTGTCTGCACTGCAGTGGGGTCTCAAAAGTTTTGCTGGGTTCTATCGCAAAATCTGACTATTTAAGAGACAAGTTTAAATTTCGGAGGAAACTTGTGTAGGATAGGGGAGGAGTTAAACTAGAAGGGAGCTGCGCTGTTTGGTTTGAGGACAGCTGAAACAATGGGGCTTTTAACGGAGGGTTGAGTCCCCGGTTATAGTTCCAACTTCCAAGTATCAGATGAGTGGGTTGGGATTCTATTCCTAAGAAGGGGAGGAGTTATTTGCATTGAATCATTCTGAGATCAAAAAACGGCAAGAAAATAACTCATCTTGTGCTCTTCCAGGTCAAAATTTGTTGACATCGGGAAGATAAAAAAAAAGAAGAGAGAAATGCGAAGCTGATATGACGCTTGGGTGATGAACAAGCTGATGCACATAAATTGCTTTGTGACAAAATGGTGGTGGTGATTGTGACTGGAAAAAATAAATAAATAAAACTAGAAAGTGAATAGCAGAATGAGTCTCCTTTATGAAGTGGGCTGAGCATGAATAAAGAAATTCTAGATCATTGGCAGCCATATGCTGCACATTGGATCAATTTTAATAGTGAATGGTAATTTTTTTTAAAGTATTTATATGGTCATATACGGAAAGAGGTTTTTTTTAAAAAATAATATGGAGATGATGATATATTGAATTGATTTGTGTTAATTTGTTAAATCTATTATCTAAGTTATAAAACTGTGATAACTCTATAAAAAACAAATCAAAATAAATTATGAAGATTGTTTCTTAATCAACTCAATATTCAAGAATAAAATTGAAAAATAAAATAAAAAAGACAAGAAGAACTACTTGATTTGACCTAGGGTAACCTGTCAAACCCGTAATTCGGGTCATGAGATCGAGATAATTCCATAGAAAAAAATAAAAAAAATTACAAAGCCCCATTTATAACCAATCTAGTGTTGGAGGATGAAATCGAAAAAAAATCGATTAAAAAAACGACAAAAAAACTCAAGTCAATCCGGGTTAATATGTTAAACCCATTATCTGGATCATGAGACCAAAATAAATTTATAAAAAGAAAACAAAAAAAATTATAGAACTCCATTTCTAACATATCTAAATTCGAAGGTTGAAATTAAGAAAACAAACCTAATCTATGAGATCAGGATAACTCTACATAAAACAAATTAAAAAAATTATGAAGTTCATTTTCAAAACAACCTAATACTGGAAGTTAAAATTGACAAAAAAATAGTTAATAAAAAAAGAACATTGAGTTATTGGTAGGTGGTGAAATAAAAAAAAATATTAAGTTAAGAAAACCAAAGAAATGAACAAAATTAACCTGTAAAACTTGTGATTAGAGTCAGCTTAATTGAGGATAACCACATGGAAAGAAAATAAAAAAAAATTATTAAGCCCAATTAAAAAATATTCAATTAAAAAAGAAACAAAAAAATGAATAGATTCAACGCTGGTTAATTTGCCAAACTTATGATTTGGGTCATGAGATCGGGATAACCTCATAAAAAAATAAAAAAAATTATAAAGCTCAATTTTCAATCAGCTCAACATTAAAAGATAAAATTAAAAAATTAATTAGAAAAATAGTTATAAAAGGTATAAGTCTACCTAAGTTAACATGTTAAATCTGTGATCTATATCATGAGATTATAAAGTTTTATTTTAATATATTTATTGTTGTTGGTTGAAATAAAAAAAAAACTAAATTAATGAAACGGTTATATAACCTAATAGAAAAAAAAAATGGTAACCAAAACAGTAAGAAAAACATTAAAAAAAAAATTCCTTTCAGTAAACAATGTTTTGTGAGTACAGTGATGTTTTGTTAATAGACGGCCCTTGATCCTTTTGACGATACACTTCAGTTGTTGGTTATATAAATAGGTTTTAAACTATCCTGTTGATATAGATAAGAACAGAGAAAGAGCATAATGATCATGTTCTCCATCGAGAGCTCCTTTTTGTAGCCCCAGATGTGAATATTTTGTCAATTAAAATATCAACTTAGATTAAATCCCAAAAAGCAAGTTTATGTGGAGCCACTTGGGTTTTGTCACTTCTCTTGTGTACCGTTGTAAAATGGCAGTCTGGGTGGCTTGGAATCGTTTCGATTTGGAATTCGATAATGAGCCTTTTATTATTATTATTATTATAATTTATAATAAACCTTTTAATATAATTTCTCACGCTCTATATTTCTCTCGTGTGAGCCTCTCTCCACTTCTTCTCTGCCCCTGTAGCTAAAGTATAAAGCAAGCTCACACCATACCCTAACCTTATACTAAAAAGTGTAGAGGCAGATTTGTGTTTCGAGATGGTCATGTGCGCCTCAATATAATATAGGCATTACCTTCTTGATGGACACTTTAGGCAGAGAAAAATAAGCTTTTTTTGGTTAAAAGGTGCGCATGGGGAAAGAAGCGAGAAAGACTAAAAATTCTAAAAAAGGTTATTTTGACCTAATCCTCTCCTATCCACCATTTCTTCACTTTCTACCTAGTGACATGGTTAATCCATTTTGTTTCCATTAAAATCCTTTTCCATTGGCCGAAGTTTACCGACTCCATGTTCAATTTGAGGTGAGGCAAATCAGCTAGAAACATCCCACCAAGTTGTTTTCCCCCACATTTCTTAGAGTGAAATGATTGCGAGAGATTATTCTAAATGCACTTTAACGTCGAGAAAGTTTGTATGGAATTTAGTTCAGGCTGAGATGGGCCATCATGATGGACAAATGGAGCTTGGTTGAGGAGGTTCCAAGAGATGAATGTGAGGTCTGTGCCATACCTTCCCTTCCGAGGGTTTTGCCTTTTGTCTCTATA
>Ga0325410_1009555_pt1 | contig 10335 bp, 5 predicted proteins | sample PopdelMetagenome_16_FD_206182 | JGI IMG/M metagenome (GOLD analysis project Ga0325410, IMG submission 206182) | Populus deltoides microbial communities from Bellville, Georgia, United States - Xylem-PdIQD-R3 | ecosystem: Host-associated > Plants > Phyllosphere > Stem > Wood/Secondary xylem...
ATTTACTTGTTATTTTAATTAAAATATTACGAATATCATCAACTCTAAATATTCTAAAGTTGGATTTTTCCATTTTTCTCAATAAATCCAATTAAAAAAATAAATCAGGGATAAAATTTAAAAAATACTTAAAAATATAAAAATATTATTTGTGCTTAATAAAATAAATTAAAAAAATAAATAACATATGAATCATTAAATCAAAAAAGAGTTTTTAATACTGGTTGGGTTTCTATTCTTATTGCTTGGAAAATATACAATAATTAGTCTTGTATAATTAGTCTTATAACCTTGTGACATGTCGCGGGTTGCATGTCTTATTTTTTAATATATAAATATATTAAAATTTTAAAAAATATAAAAATATTATTTGTGCTTAATAAAATAAATAACATATGAATCATTATATACCTAACTTATATATATAAGTTAGGTATTTCTAGTTGAAAAAGATTGGTTCAGTGGAGTAGCACGTGGCAACAAGGCCTCCTTTACCGGTATAAATAAAGATTGGTTTTATTGATTATTTGTTTTTACGGTTAATGTTTTAATTTTTTTTAATATATTAATATTAAAAATAAATTTTAAAAAATAAAAAAAAAACATTTTTTAAAACAAAAAAAATACTTTAAAAGGCATATACCAAATATAATTTATTATCAAAAGAAGTACATAATGGGTGTTTTTTTTTAATCAAATTTGAATTGCAAGAAAAAATTGCCTTGCAACCTTAAAGAAAGAAAGAAAAATCTACTGAAAAACACAAGAAAAGTATATATATTTCTTTCTGAGGTATAAAAATTCATTATTATTAGTAATGGTTGAATCCTTTTTAAACAAGAGAAGAGAAACATGATCCCAAAACCCAACAAAACAACAGCGATCTTCTTCTTTGGCTTTACCAGATTATGGTTTTCTCATCTAACCCTTTATCTCTAAGCGTTCCCGACCCCACTTTCGACACATGGCTACGCGACTCCGGCTACCTCGAAATTCTCGACCAACACTCCTCCGCCGCCGCCGCTCCCTCCACCACCACCACCTCGACAACCACCACCACAACAACAGCCATTGGCCTTTTCATTTCATTCTTTTCCCATGCTCTAACACTCCTTTCTCTCTTCACTCTCAATCCCTTTTCTAAACTCACCACTGATGACTTCTCGGGTCCAACCCCTTCTTGGACCCGGTCGTTTTTCGCGGACCACGGGTCCTACTCGTTTCCGTCCGGGTTTGGACAGGCTAGGCTCCGGGTTAATGAGAATGTTAAACGTTATGCAAGAAACTATGCCTCTCTTTTCGTTCTCTTCTTCGTTTGTACTTTGTAAGTGTTTCCTGTGTTTCTTTACGTTTATCTGTTGTGTGTTTTCGTTTTGGGTTGTTTTCTCTGGTTTTGTTTCTGAAAAGATCAGAAAGATTGACTCTTTTTTTGTGTGGGTGCGTTTGGTTGCTGGGAAATTTCGAGGGGAGTGAAAAGAAAAGGGGAAATAGTGATTTTTTTGGTTGTGATTTTTATGTCAGTGTTTTGTGTTTCAAGTATGTAAATTGTGTTGCTTGTAGACTACTATAGCATTGCTTAAGGTTTAAATTATATGTTTTTTTGGCTTATATTAGGACTGTAGGCAGATGATAATTATCTAAATTCGCCCTAATGATAGTTTGATATTTTAACAATGTTTTTGAGTTTAAGTTTTTGTTTGATGTTCCTATGGACGTCTAGTGATTTATTGAGTTGCTATAGAAATTCGAATGCTTTAGAAATCGTTCTTCAGTAGGTATGGAAGACAAACATTGAACCTGCATAATCCACGATCCGACCTTTATGTGGTTGTGTTTTCCAAAGGATAATGAGAGGGATTGTTATGACATAAGTAATATTCTTACGATTGTTATTTAGGGTTTTTTTTTTAAATTTTCTTATCTGGTAATTAACTCTTTATATGTCTTTGGGGTTGCAGGTATCAAATGCCACTTGCTCTGATTGGAATGATATCAAGTTTGGCACTTTGGGATATTTTCAAGTTCTGTAGTGATAGGTGGGGATGGGATCGATATCCGGTGATTCGGCAAGTTATGGTCCGTGCAGCTCAATGTGGTAAGTGATCGAGTCTTTTCCTTTAGTTATCATATATCATTTTCTCTTGTGGAAAACAGGCCTTCTCTGTAGCTAAAAGACATGGTTGGTGCTTCCAAGAATATTAGGGATATAGCAGACTGTTCTGAGAAAATCATGGCCACTAGAATTCAGTTTCGTTTGCCTCTTTCTTAAGCATTTGGTTTCAACTAAGAATGAACAAGGTCCTGCATTTAAGGTAGAATTGGGGCCAATGCTGTCATAACTGAATGATTGTGAAGCTAATTGGAAATAGAGTGCTCTTTCATTTCAATCCCTTGTTTGTACCTTAAAAACAACTGGTAGATTTGGACAGGTTCAAATCCTTTAAACATTATGTTTTCTTAGTACTTCACCTCTTTTTTTAACCTCCCATAAGCCCATTCCTATATAACCATTCGTTTCTTTTGTTTTTTTTCCTTCCGTAACAATTCTAAGCACATAAATGAGTATAGCTAGGAAAAATTGATGGATAATGAAAATTATTTTCTGCACCTGACCTCATCTTATCATCTTGTTATTGCAGTTACTGCAGTTATTCTGATATGTTTAAACGTTCAAATGGCTCTGTTTTGTGCACTTGGTGTTAGTTATACAGGTAAAAATTAGATGTTATTTTTCTCCTTTTTTTTCAGTCGTTTTTCTTCTTGTGTGATGAGGGAAATCCTACCTTCTCATTCAGTAATTTTCCTCATCCTATCAGTTATGATCATGCATGCTGCATTTCGAAAGCTGACTCCTGCAAGGCAACCTACTCGCAGTAGATGAAGTAGAAAAGAGGCATCAATTTTGATATCTTCTGATTGGTTTTTGGTATGAAAAACCTGCTCATCTACAAGATAGTCTGGGGCAAGACTTTTGTTCATCGAAACATGAAGCATGATGTGATTATCCTGTTATTTTGCAGTCCCACTCGTCATGTGAAGCAAGAAATGTCCAATTGCTGATATTTTGGATTCAGTTTTGATCTTAGACACACAGCTCTGTAAATTACGTAGCTTATCAAGTTTTCACCTATAAAAATAGTCATCAAAGATCTCAAGCTCCATCATCATGTAGCTCTTTTTTTTGTTTTTATCAAATGAGATATTCAACTGTGGAAATTTAAGCACAAGAATTATGTTTCGGAAGATCTCATTTTTACTGAAGTTTTGCTTATTAGGTCATCGTGTCTCTATAGCCGAAATGAATTTTTGCCAAACACAATAAAACTAGTTCACAAGGGCTTTCAAAGCTTGCTTAGACACTCCTCGGAAAGGCCTGTAAGCTCATCTTTCATGGGTGCTCGTCAGTTTTTTAACGATTAAATGGCTGCTATTTCATTCTTCTATACTCTATATACCGAGAAGAGAAAGGATAAAAGTTTAAAAAAGAAGAATCAATTTTAAAAAGAAGATTCAACAAACAATAACAACATAACCCTGATAATTTTTAGAATTAGTGAAATTCCAAAGAAAAACATAAATAAAAATAATGAACTCCATCTCTAATGGAATAGACCCTCAAGGATAGAATTAAAAAAAAAAAGAGTTTGAAAATAAAAAAAATAAATGAATTCAATTGAATTTTTTAAACCTGTGAAATTCTAGATTTGGATTGAATCAACAAGTTTAATTCTTATCTAATTTAAAACTTAATTTTCATCTAATTTAATATTGAATGATAAAATTAAAAATAAAAATTAATTTAAAAAATAATAATTAAAAAAATAAATATCATGAATAAAAAAAAAACTTAAAATAATATATCGGATCCAATCGAACCTCTTAGAAAACCTCTAGTTCTAGAAATGCACAGGAAACCATTTGCATCCATCGCGTCGTCTAGTTGCTCAACTTACAAGTGCATTGCATGTAATGATTGATGCCATTACCACGCGAACAGCTCAAGAGTTATCATAATCAGAGATAGCATGGTCCAAACAACAAAAGGAAAGAAAAAGGCAGCCAAAGTTCTTTTAATCATCCATTTGAAATGCAAAGATCACTTTCAGAGTAGACGTTATCATCAATCTTCTGTTAAGCCACAGAATCTTACGTGCATGGGAGGGCCATAGATAAGCCTTAATGAAAGACTGGACATCACCCACCCACTAATGGAGTGTGTACAGAGAGATCTATTCCAACTTGAGATTTGAGAATCCAAAGATCAGTGTCTATCAGGAAGAAAGGACTTGGTCAAAGAAGATAGCATCTCCACGAAGATGGTGAAGATAGCTTGGAGTTCATGCACAAACATGGAATTTTCCTTTACCATCAGAACATTGAAGTGTAGAAGAGGTTACTACATGCAAGGCACATACGATGCGAGAGAAACAATTTGACAGAACATAGATGGATGTGGAAATAAATTGCTCTGTTTTATCCCCGGACAGATGGAGCTATCCAAGTACACTATTGACAGGCGAATGGCATGATTTCTGCAATTTTTCATTTGCTAAAAAAGGAGATTTGACTATCTTCCACAGCTAGCCAGAATAGGTCCAAACAATGAAATTGAACATTAAACATGTAAATTTGAGAGAGCCAATTCAGTTATTTAGGATTACCAAGCAGAAAGGGAGAAGATTATAGATGAACTGAGCTTGTTTGTCACATATCGTCTTCTTCCACCCTGTTGCCATCATGGAGATAGCATATTGGATGCAACTTCTGTAACCTTAACAAGGACCAATTATAAACACAAATAGTGATCTTGAGTTCGCAAACGGTGCAAGATTTTGCAACCAGTAACCTAGTGTGAGCCACGACAAAATAGTTTCTAACAATTGCATGTTACCGAACAATGAAGTAACAAATAATAAAAAGGACAGCCTGCTGCAAACTCAACGTCGATCAGTAAAATACATGAATGAATGAATAAATTTGGCATAAAACAAAAAAAATTATCAGGATGAAACTTCTGTATCATCTTTAAGGTAATGATCACACCAGTAGCGAGATTCTGTACGTTGATTTCTTAAAGTTACAAAACAACGAGTTCTCTTGCGGCTTAGAATAAAGTCGAACCTGGTTTATCGTTCCAACCAAGAATTTAGCACCTAAATTCTTAAATACAGGCACTTGATTCCTTCGCGAGCATGTTTTGTCCACGGGACTTCGTCTTGCAATAAATTCTCACCTGCCTGCAGGGAAAATTTAGTTACAGCTGAAATTGATTACACACACTATTGATATCAAATGATGCCTACATTCGTTCTTGACATATATAAGAAAGGTCAACTCATTGGCAAAGCATGTTCATCATGTTTTCCCACAGGAATGATAGAGCTTACCTTGATCATCTAATTTTATAAATGAGAAATTTCATTATCAAGAGAAAACTATGACAGGAGCTCACCCTGTCCACAAAACCTTTATACTTTGAAGTAGGAAAAACATTAGAATCCAAGGGATCTGAATAACAGAGATTTTAGTAAAGAATATCAAAATCAAAGTTGCATAACTGGCATATCATGGAATATTGAGAATTCGAAATTGCTTCATGGATAAACCTCTAGTCATGAAGTCTATACTGGACTGATTGAACAATTGACTGACAACAGCACTTTCAGTGGATTTATTTGCCCCATGTATCCATCCTGCCTTTTCACTTCATCCATATAAAATATACATGGCAACACCAAGCCATCTTTAGCAACATAGAAGGAAAGGATCTTTATGTTGGAAACTGTTCAGCCCATTGAACTTCAAAGTTGCAGTCTCCTACTTGTCTGTTGATCTTGCACAGTTGCACAATGTTCAGCCAAATCGCTTTTGACAAGGAGCAAGTGGATAAAACACGGTGTCTATCTTCATCTGCTTGACTGCACAATTCGCAGTCAGGTTTGATATTTCTCTGCCTTCTGATCTGCTTGGATTTGGTGGAGTACAATCTATCTAGAATGGCTAGCAACACCACGAAGCCATGTGCTGGTGAGTGTACACAGATAGTTTGAACCAATCCCACTCTGTTACTTCAACTCAATAATTCCCATGTAGACTGAGCTTCCAAATTATAGTTGCATTTACCAGACCGAACCATCCCATCATCTCCTAAATCCAACCCAACCCACTTCTAAAATGAAGCTTCTTTTCCTTTCCTACTCACACCCACATGCACTGCAACTGCATGCGGCGTGTGCTTCTAGTACGGCACCGTACTATGTTGACAACAACTTTGACTCTCTTGCCACGTCAGCAACATATTCATTAAAAGGAAAGAAGCCCCACCCAATCCAAGCCGGACACCCCCAGCCCGCCAACTTCGGCTGAGCCTCCTCCTCGTATTTGTTGCTGTTTGTAGACGAGCGCTGACAGGAACCACCTTAGGAATGTTCGACTCCCTGGCGATCAACCATATTCTGCCACGTCACCAAATGTAATAAATAAATTTAAATCAAAACAAAAGAAGAAGGATGTTCTGTTCGGGTAGGTTAGTTATAATAGCTTTCGAAATTTTCAGTGACCGTTGGAAGCGCGAACCCCTCAAGAAAACAGAAACAAACCCTAATATTTATAGAGAGAGATGGGTATAGAATAAATATCACGCGCTTTGTTTTTATTAAGCAAGCCTGTTTCTTTCCTCATCTTCATTCTTTTTTAGGGTTTCCAAGCTGAGAGTCTCTTCTTCTCTCTTATAATAATACAAGGAAAGGAAGGAAGTCTCTCTCCCCATCTCTGTTTGTCCATTTACTGCAGTGCTTAAATTGATCTTCAAGAATAAGTCTTTCTTGTTTGTTGATTCTTGCTTTCCTCTCAATTATTCCTCTTTCTGGAGTGTTACAAGTCTGAATTTGATGGGCTTACTGCTAGTTATACATCTGTAATATTGACAAGAGTAATTTTACATTCGTATTCCTAGTTACAATTTTGCATGTCGCATTTCAGAAGCTCAATCTTGCAAGGGCAACCTTCTCGCTGCAGTCTGAGGTAGAGAACCTTGCTAAGTAGGCAGTAAAACAAGAGGTACTGATACGGAGTGCTAGACTGCTAATATCATCTCCTGTTTTGACAAAGCATCCAAGTGGGAACTGAGAAGACTTCTTTTTTGATATTTTTGTTTTCGGGAGGAGGCCCACTGGACTTTGAACTTGCTTTCGACAAGTAACAGAACTGTTTATTGAAAAGAATGCGCTTTTCAACACTTTTTATCTGCATTGATGCCAAGATTCTACCCCCCGTGGATATATACAAGTTAATTACCCCGTGATTTGCCGCAGGTTAAATTTTTTTTTTTAATATTATTATTAAATTTGGTAAAGTTAGTGATTCTTAAAACCTTTCTATTTAACTTTTTTTTTTTTATCTAATTCAAGTTTCTAATTAAATCATATGAAATCTAAACCAACTTAAATCAATTAATTTTATAAGTTTAAATGTAATATTAATGACTAATAAAAACATGATTTACCTTTTAAAAAAACTTCAAGATAACAATTTTAAAAAAAATATTGAGACAATAACAAATTAAATCTACCTCGATTCCCTCGCAATCTGAGTCATAAATTTTATTGGGTTTAATAATATTTTTTACATAATATTTTTATTTAATTAAATAATAAAAATAGATATTAACTAAAATTTAGCACCAACCTAAAAATAAACATTTATTTGAGACATTGATCAAGCTATTAAGAGCAAAAAAAAAAAAACATCATTCATTATATTTCCCAACCAATACAATAGTAAATAATGAAATCAAAAAATAATAAATTAAAATCAATTAAAAGACAAAAAAAAAAAAACATATTTGATTAACCATGGCTAGCACACCAAACCTGCGAACGGGTTATGGACTCCAATGAAATTATAATGTTTTTTTTTTCAAAACTATATTTTTTTATCTATCTGATAATAAAATTAAACAATCATAAAATCACACACCAACCTAATACCATAGAAAATGAAATGAAACCAATTACATAACTAAATTTCCTATTAACCCGACATCTAAGGATGAAATAAAAAAAAATTAATAAAATAATTTAAACTTGCTAGAACTGCAAGCTTCAAAAACTATAGCATATTAAGTTATTAACTATAAGCTATAAAGCTATAAAGTTCAAGCGAGTGATATTTTCATTGCAGCAATCCAAGGTGAAAATTCTATTTTCATTGTAGAATCTGTAGATCGCTCTGGTCTTTTTCTGAAGTAAAAGTGATTTCTGCAGTTCGAAAGAATATTTATGTTTGAACAATCCAGCATCAATCCCTTGAAAGAATGATTTGAAGGAAAGACAGATGTGCAAGCTCTAAGCATCCAAAGCAAGCAAGAGAGAAATGGATAGAAAACTAAACCGTTGACTCAAGATTTGGGACAATTTATACCAGAATGTAATAATAAATACAATAAATGTTCTTAAATTACACTGCTAACAAAAGCAAACCCCACCCCTAATTAGACAGCAATTATGCTGCTACAACTGATAGACTATGAAAAGGGACAGTAATCATAATAAAAAATTATTATAAACGCACAATTTCTTACAATGATATGTACATCAAATCTGAAAGAATGCGTAAACAGGCAACACACTACAAAAAGAAAGATGATGCACTCAGCCACCCTCCAAGCTCTTCCTTTTCAAATTTTCAAGAACTTTGTCCCTGCCATCTGCATATGAAAAAAGGTTCATCCACCACTCTGCATGTCCAGAAAAACCATTAAACATGTACCGGAAAAATAAAATAAACCAACCTTGAGAGCAGAAACCTCGCAAGCGGGCTTAAATTGGCATTTGAATTAAATTCCTTGGTCGGTTGCTTTTTCCTGTTGTCAGCTTCTGTATTTGCATTTTGGGTTTCTTCTGAGGCTGGCTTCCCCTTGCTTAAGAGGCGAGCTGCAAGCTCCTGCAGATCTTTCAGTGAAGATTCTTTCGAGCTGCAGAAATCACTTTTACTTCAGCAAATTTGAACTAAGAATTGCCACTATGTTAACTAATACCAACACATTAAGAGTGATATTCTCTGGGGGTTCAGGAGAGAATTTTGAACCTTGCCAATCGCTGAAGCAAACTTCTGACCAAGACATCACAAGATCCAGGCTTTAAGCGCTCCATAGTTACAAGTGATTTTGTTACTGCATGCACAACTGATCCTTCTGAGTCATCAGCAACAGCCTATATCATGCAGTTCACACTATTAGAAATTAAACAGATGAAGCTGAAATCAGCAATGAAACTTAAAAATGAACATGTGGATTGTTCGTGCAGATTGAATCAAAGATTTCTGAATTGCAGCAGGCACCTAGCACGCTCAAAACTTTTATCACTAGAAAGTACAAGACTTGTATGCAATAGCATGCCAATACACCAAAAAGATAAGAAAAACCCACAATTTCTAAAAGGCACATGAATGAACAAGAGAGAAAGGAAAGAGAAAACGATAGCACAAGTCTAGTAAGCATGGGAAATCACAACATAAATATTTTTTTACCAAATGCAAAAGACCAGAGCGATCTACAGATTATCGTAGCACAAAATCCTTTTATGAACTAGAAAAGCAAGCTGATCAATTTTGTTGTACGGAATTAATTGAGGAAAAGCAAACCAGATTCTTCCATGTTTCATACAGTATGAAGACCCATACTGACCACATAGCCAGTGCCACATTCTTTGCAATTCATTTTGTTGTGAGAAAGGAACTTTGTAATCAACTTATACACCTTGGGAACCAAATTGTAATTCACGAAATGACTACATTACATCACCTATGTCATGCAAATCTGTAAACTGATACATAGAATCAATTGGTTGCTCACCTCTTTTAAGGATGGGATAAGCAAAACTGACAAAGGTGCTGACGATGATGCTATTCTAGCACTTTCTCCATCATCGCTTGCTTGGCGTGATCTTGAAAAAGCTTTTGGCACGGCAGAGTATTCACGAGAACTTCTGAGGTAGAAGTGTTGACCTTCAGAAATTTACAAAAAACTTTTTTTCTTTTTATGCAGGCAGAACGATTACCACATGTTAAAGTATAATGTACCTGGACGAATCAGAGCTGTTAGTCAATGTCTCTCTTCTTCTGCTCTCCAGCCCATCGCTGTTATTCTTGTTTGGAACAAACCTTTCTCTAGCATTTCCTTTCCTCAACCCTCCTTGAAATGCAGCCCTTGCCTGCATAGACATGTCAATCAAAGAAGCTTCTCAACACAAGCAAACTCAGATTCCATATCAGAATCTCCACATGAACATGATTCTGGTCAAATCATTTTTTTTTCCGATTCTTGACCTTTCCTTC
>Ga0325410_1009567_pt1 | contig 10326 bp, 9 predicted proteins | sample PopdelMetagenome_16_FD_206182 | JGI IMG/M metagenome (GOLD analysis project Ga0325410, IMG submission 206182) | Populus deltoides microbial communities from Bellville, Georgia, United States - Xylem-PdIQD-R3 | ecosystem: Host-associated > Plants > Phyllosphere > Stem > Wood/Secondary xylem...
CTCATTGTAAGGATCAAGGTATTTGTTTAACTATATAAATACAAAACAACTCAAGTAAACCATCTGAAGAAATTCCCGTCAGTTTGGAATTGTTCAAGTCGTAAATATATAGTTATCTTCCATGAAATTGATGTGCTAGGATTTTCCATAAAGCATACATCGTCAAATAGAATTTTATATGGTTTCAAGGGTGATTTATTTTACCAGGACATAAATTATTTAATTTAAACAAATAATGACCAAGAACATAATATGAAGAATTAATTAGCACTGGTCATCGACACATATATGTGATCCTTTCACACCACATAACCTTCAATTTCATGCTATAAATACTACCTCTTGATCCTCCTCTTGTTTCAGCATCACAAAAACATCTTCAAAATCAACAAAATCTCTCCCCCCCTTCTCAGTCTTTCAAAATCCTAAGTTAAAATGGGTGTCATCACTTTGGAAAATGAGTTTGCTGTTGCTGTCGCCCCAGCCAAGCTTTTCAAGGCATACTGCCTTGAGACCGACACTCTTTTGCCTAAAATTCTACCAGAGCACATTAAGAGCTCTGAGATAACTGAAGGAAATGGAGGGCCTGGAACCATCAGGAAGATCACTTTTGCTGAAGGTTAGTGTATTATATGTTGCAATTACTTTTAATTATATTAACTATATTGAAATCAGCATAACACTCGCTATATGTCCCGCACAAAGAAGTAACAAATTGATTTTGCACTTGCAGGAAAAGATCTCAGTTATGCCAAGCAGAAGATTGAGGCAATTGACGAAGAGAACTTGACCTACAGCTTCAGCTTGATTGAAGCCAATGTTTGGAAGGATGCAGTTGAAAAGGTGACTTATGAGCACAAGTTCGTGGCAACTCCAGAGGGAGGTTCCATTTGCAAGAGAACCAGCACATATTACATAAAGGGTGATGCTGAGATCAACAAAGACCAAATCAAGGACGTGTATGGCAAAAAGACCGCAGGCTTGTTCAAGGTTGTTGAAGCCTACTTCTTGGCAAATCCAGATGCTTAAATATGAAATTCCCGTGTGTGTGTGTGGCCTTTTCTTGGTTGTCTTTGCAGTGTGGTTATTGCCTTTTCTTCTTCCTTTGGGTAAATTTTCCATCCTTGTTACTAGCAAAAAAACTCGAGAGTACAGAAGTATATCTTCTATTACTTTAACAGTATTTGATTATGTGGTCATTTGGTTAATTGTATTGAAGCAGTTATTTTCAATAGTTGATGTTATTGGTATTGTTTGCTAAATACATAATAAAAATCACCATGTCATCAATTGCCATGCTGGTTATGCACACATAAACTATCCTTTTGGAAAGATTTTATGTTTGTAAAATCCAACGAATAGAATGTATGCACATAACAAAATAATTTATATGACTAGGGGGTGGTTAAATGATTTTCTTATTCAAACTTCACTTTCTCTTTTAATTTTTTTATGTTATTTTCACATCAATTATTATTGTTGTTGTTGTTGTTGTTTTTAATAAAAAAAAATAATAATCTTGACACTTCCTCTCTAAGCTGGTGCATAAATATCACATATGCCTAACTTGTTTAAAGTTGAGAATAATTAGCAAGCTTAATCTATTGGTTAGCCAATCCTTTATGTGTGTGTGTGTGTGTGTGTGTGTGTAGGGCAATATATAATAGTAATGATGGAGGTTACAATACAAGAGTATAACTACAATATTTCCTATACAGTATGCCTACAATATTTTCTATATAGATATTTCCTATATAGATGCATTAATATGCCCCCTCAAATTGAGGGTAAATGATCAACCCGAAACTTGAAATGAAAAGTAGTAAAAAAAGTAGTAGGAAGTGGCTTAGTAAAGACATCTGCAATTTTATCCTTAAATGAAATAAAATGAATCTGGATCTCCTTCTTCACAACTCTATCCCGGACAAAACATGAGGGCTACCTCAATTGTTTGCTGGTGAGATTTCAAGTCAGAATTTGGCTTCATTACTAACCGACTACATCTGATCCGATCCATGGACTTGGATTACTAAGATTCTGGATGGTGAGATAATACACACACACACTTCAGTTAAATGTCTAAACTTAGAGTCACAATATTGTTAAGGTTACTGATAAGAAAAATCCTATTCAGGAAGTTTTTCATATCAAACTTCCTTATGATCTGCAGTCAATCATGCATAATATGGTGCTATAATTCCTTAAGAATATCTATTATGATTATGTACAACTGTAAACTAAATTAGCTCCATATTTATCTTCTTCTTTTACTCTTTTATAATGTAATCCTATATATAAATACAAACTGATGTACAATGTTTAAGTTGATCAGATAAGAATCATACAAAAACATTCTTCTTCTAACTTGGCATTAAAGTCATTATAGCTCACAAGTACCTTTTCTTTGATTCTGCTTCCACATAATGTCTCCTTTATTACCTTTACATGATATCAACAACCCTCTCAATCTTTCTCATACCTCACCTCTATCATCCTTTAAACTTGATGGACCAAATTATCTAATCTGCTAGTCCCAATTTTTCTATTATTTCTAAACAGTAATGATCTTCTAGTGTTCGTTGAAGGTTTTGACCCTATCACTGGGAAAACCAATGCTGATAATTCACCCAATCCCTCTTATACAACATGGTATAAGAAAGAAAAAGATCTATTGGGTATTATATTATCATCTCTCAATCTAAATTTTGTTAGAATAGTGTATGGTTTAACCACATCCAAACAAGTCTAGACTGCTCTTAAGACTAGATTTTCTAATCAGTCACAATCTCATAATCCGTGTTTGGATTTGTCTTTTATGTTGTGATCCGGTCTTATGATCATTGTCACAAGTTTTAAAGGTTGAGTTAGGTTGGCTTCGTTCATTTTTATTTTTTAATTTTTAATGTAATCTATCATCATTAGATTTGTTGGTAATTTGGAATTTTCTTTTTCTTTTTTGCCTTTTCTTTCCATAAAGTTATTCTAATATCATGTTCTGAGTTATGGATTCAGCAAGTTTACTGGATTTGACTAGGTCCTTTTTTTCATTGCTTTTTAAGATTTTTTTAATCTCGAGTCAATGACCAGAATCTTAAATATTTTTTTAAAAATGTTTGCGTCATCTTGATATTTTTTTCTACAATGAAAAACAAATAAATAGACTCGTGGTATAGAGCTGGAAACCTATCTAATAATAATCTAAAAATTAATAATATGATAATCTAAAACTAATAATATGAAATGAAGTGTTAGTGATAATGATACACGTCCCCAAGGGGCGTAGCGTGATGGCAAAGGGTTTGAGATCTGCACAGCAGGTCTCGAATTCGAGTCAGGGCATGCACCTCTGGTAAGAGCCTGGGACAGCCGGGGTTTTACTCCCTTACCTGGGCCCACAAAGTGCGCTTTCCGGGGGGTGAGGTTTCCTCGAATCCAAAAAAAAAAGATAATGATACACTCATATGCGAAAACATACAAATACATTTTGATCTTAAATAGACAAGAAATTTAACCATAGTCTTATTATTACAATTTGATCCTTTGGTTTTAAAAATATACAAGCACATCAATATTTACTTAAATTGAAAATGGGACATCACTAATTCTATTATTAAATAGGACATTAAGAACAAATTATTATAATTCTTTTTATTATTTTCCATATAAAATAAATGAGATCATAAATGGATGGTAAATTGTCATTTTTAAAATATTAATATTTAAAAAAAATATTATAAAAAATGGATGAAACAATTAATTGAGAATTTTCAAAAACTTTATAACACAAAAAAATTATTAGGCATTTAATTGACATCTGGGATATAGTTTGAAAACTAATTTAAGTTAAATCTTTTATTTATTTATTATGCAGTCGTGCCTACACAATTATTCTTAAAAATGATGCAACTTATAAGTCCCTTTTCAATTCCCTCAAAAGAGAAAAGGAATACTATATATGTTTTTATTTGATGGCCTATCAAAACATACCTTCAAAACTGTCCAGCAGCCGTTCTTTATAGCAGAGATCTTCATCTTCTTCTTCTGTTACTTCTCATCTATTATATCCATCAGCAACTGTCCTTTTTAGCAGAGATCTTCATCTTCTTTCTCTGTTACCTCTCATCTACAATATCTGAAGGTCCTCTTCCTCCTTAAAACCAAACTGCAACCTCTTCTCCCTTGCAACAAGGACAATCAAGAACTTCAACAATCTGCTGCAGTTGCATTAGCACTTTAGTCTTCTTTCTCCCCTGTGGCGCAATCAGTTATCTATGGCGTATCCACTACTACTGCCATCATACCTATTCCTAACACACACTAGATAGTCTCTTTAAAACTCTCGAACACCAATTTTTTGTATTGGAGGATGCAGATGAAACCGTTTCTTTTAAGCCAAAGTGTGTATTCCTTTATTGATGGCACATCATTATATCGTCCTTCACATCTGGCATTTGCTGCAACATATGCACTCTCTGTCAACTTTGCATATTTGTCATGGAAGCAACAAGATCACTTAATCATGAGTGCCCTCCTATCTTCTCTCTCGGTGGAAGTTCTGCACTTGGTTGTGGATTCGAACACCTCCCATGACATTTGGACAACGCTGAAAACAACTCTTGCCTCTCTTTCAAATTCTTAGATTATGCAACTTCAAGGCTCATTCCAAGATTTACAACAGGTTGATGATTCTGTCAGCATCTACTTGTAGAAGGCAAAGACCTTGTTTGATGAACTTGCTGCAGCTGGCAGACCAATCTCCTTGGCCAAATTCAACTTGTATGTGTTTCGAAGGTTACGCAGTGAGTTTAAGGATCTTGTCATCAGCTTGTCCACTAAGGATGTTACCATCTCCTATACTGATCTTCATAGCAGTCTTCTTACACATGAGTTTCTTCATAAAGCCTCTCTCCAACCATCTGTAACATCTCCTCTGTTACCAACTCCAACGTAGCAATCAGTTACGTTTTTTGTGCAACATCAATCTGGCTTTAATACTAGCAGACGGGGTCGGTTTTGTGGGGGCTGGAGACCTAACAATCACAATAACTATTAGTGTGGCAATGGCCCAGCTCACAGTTATGCTTCGGGTCAACAATGTGGCCAACATGGAAACCGGTTCTCCTTTGGCTTTAGTACTAGCAGACGGGGTCGGTTTTTTTTATGGTGCATGCTCTCTTTGCTTAATATCCTTGATTATAATAAACATGAAGAATTATGGACTATATACATGTTTTGGTTATTTAAATGATGCATGAATGAATAATAAGAAGCTTGAAACCTTTTTTTATAGGGTTAGGTTTGTTTATCTAGGGTTTGTTGATTAGGAAAGAATTAACTTGACTAAGATTGTATGCTTTACGTTAATCTTAGATTAAAGTTTTTGTTTTAAAAGAAAAAAAATCAACAAAATCGTTTATTTTTAAGGATTAACGTGCGTCAAATTTATCGACGAGTCTCTTATTTATAGGGACCAACATTATTTTTAAAAATAAATCATGAATAAGCTTAGAAATATATCTAGGTAATTAATAGCATGTATAGAATAAATTTATAAGAAAACACATAGTAAAGATAACTTTTTTTTTTCATTTGAAAGGATATGGTAAGGGTGACATTAATCTTCTCTTTAAGCATAACTAACTTAGTAGCTGAATCTTTGAGACCGGTATCAATTTTAGAATTTTTAATTTTATTTAATTATATCATGTATTCATCGTGGTGTGATAACTATGTTAACATACGAAACTGGGTTGGGTTTAAAAATATTGTAGAATAAATCTCATGAAAACATATAACATTATTTTATATAACATTTATGATGGAATTAGATACTAGAGCAGGCATAAAAGAAAGTAAAAATAACCATCATAACATTCCATTACTAATTATTTGTCCATTGCATAGAGAAATAACATAATATTAATAGGTAGAGATAACATATATATATATATAGTTTGCAATATCATGGAGGTGATATGCAATATCTAAGCCCTTTCAGGCATATATAATTAATTAAGGCAGGGCTAGCAACATAAGACAGCTAAATATCCATTAGAATTTTAATGGAGTCTTGATGACCAGAGGTTTGAACCCATGTTGGATACTTGCTTGCCAAACTTTGTCAATGTCAGCCATGGTAGAACCGCATTCATGCTCGTCCCATCCTTCCAAGGCATGCACTATTCCAGCCACACGCCATGCGCTCATCACTCTTCTTGGCAGCCAATTCTGTCATCAAGTATTTTGCAATACAAATTAATTATCTTTCCTAAAATAAGAAAATAATGCAAATAGTACTTTAAATTTCAGCAATATTTAATAATTAATTACCTCGCAAGAGTCCACATTTTCAAGAGATGCAGGGGCTGCCATTGCTGGTATGCTGTGATAGAAGCAATCCTTGCGCAATTTCTTTGGAGGAAATTGCGAGAAGGGAATAAATAATGTTCCTTCTGCTGCCTTCTTTTGGTCCTCTTCTTTTAATCCATCCCCAACTAACCACGTCTACACAACAAAGTTTATTATGATATTAAAAATGTCAATATATATATATATATATATATATATATATATATATATATATATATATATATATATAAAATTTAAGTTGTAATTTTATTTTATTTTACCTTTATTGAATAACTCCTTGAAAGAATCAGATTGATCTGATCAGATGTGATGCCGAAGGATTTTTTAAGCTTCTGGTAATCATCCTCACATGGAACAATTACCTAAAAAATCAGTGAAAATTATCATAATAATTAGGAATTAGAAATTAAAACATGGCCATAAATTAAATTTGCCTATACAATCAATTTGAATAAATTACTGTCAAATTGATTGAAGCAAGTGACAACCTGTGCCTATTTGCCTAGAAGACAACAACAATACCTGGATTCCCCTCTGGCAGAGATTTAAAGCAACAGAATAGGCAACCTTAGAGAGATTGCCTCTATGAAGCACTTGTGTTGTTCCTTTAGGTATGCTATTCAGCACTGCAGCAACGGCTAGGCTGCTTCCATCCACCACCTTCGTTTTGAGCCTGGGATGCCTTTGCACATAAAGTTCACCATACCTATTAAGCTCCTCTCCCTGCATAATTTATGTTTGAACATGATGAAGATACAATTAACAAACATTTGATTGTCAAATGTCATTAGTTTTATCTCTTGATCTATGATGTATCGTATCCATGAAATATGGGAAATTGAAAAAAAAAACAAAAACAAAAAACCTATAAACTCAACTACGTTGCATCTAGTAATGGCCGTTCTTAAGTAACCGGCCACCAGTGTTTTTTTTTCTTTTCGTAGAATGCATTATATTTTAGCCGTGAAGTGCTTGCCTGATTCAAGAGACCGAGACTTAACACTTTAACACCTTTTTCCTCAGCTTCAAGTACAGCTTCTTCAATCAAGGTATTTATGGATACTTTTTGCCATCGCAAGTTGTACTGCCAAAAATTAGATAAGCAAATTAAGGAGAACAGATTAAACTGAACGCCCTTGATTAATCAATGACAAAGAAATATCCTTCTTAATTACTTGAATATTGTATTTTGGTAAGGTCCATGTCTGTAATCTGAGTTTGTGGAAGCGATTCCTCTCGACAACAAAAGTGCATCCATAAGTCCAAGTTAACATCATGGTCCACAAGGTCACCGGCCACATTAACCATAGATACCATTTCGATTCTTGAGGGGTGGAAGCCAAGCAGGCAAGTCCTAGCCGTAAATGATAGATGGAATCTGGTGTGGTAAGATGAGTTAGATGCACTACATCAGGGGCTTCCTCGGGTCTCTTGAGCGAATCTTCATAGAGGGTAACAGAAGACGTGTCCATTGTGCCATAGATGTAATCATAGATGGGCATGAATAGTGAGTAATTGGTTCTGAATTGAGTGTGGTGAAGAGAGTGGTACCTGCAGCCATATGATCAAGTGTTAATTAGCCCATCATGATGGAGGGGGTAACTACTTGGAACTTGCAGCTGCATTAAATGATAAATCATGAATTCACGCATATCAGATATTGTTTTGAACACTGATTAATAGACAGCGCAATAATGCACTGTTAGTGAATAGTGGAAAATTAAGGTGAAACGTCCGCGTCAAAGCTATTAAAATACAGTATAAAATCACAAAACGATACTATATATGGAATTATATAAGCATTGTATTTTCCATAGACGACGGCATATTCTTATAATCTTCTCTTTTTTAATTTTTTGTAAAATTTGGTGAATCATTTTCCTACTTTTTGTTCATAAGTTTGGAACAGATCCCATTAATAAAACGAAGAGGAGACTGGTGAGAGTTAATAATTGAAAATGCAAAAAATCAACTGAGATACATCTAGACTTACGATGGGGTGTACATGAGGTACTTGAGAGGGGGGGAAATGATGAAGAGCCATCTGGGAATGAGTTCAAAGTTGCAGTGACCCATGTTGTTCATCAAGTCGATGTAAGTGATATAACCAGCAAAGGATGTTAAAGAGGCTGTCCCCGTCACAATAGTCGTTATCAATGGTATTGTGAATAGCATGAAGTAGGATATGTGCTCGGCGAATGGATGAATCGCAGCTGCGATGCAGATTTCCAGAAAGAAAATGTCAAATAATTACACTTACTGTATATCATCATCATGTATTGCTAATATTAATGGAGAATGGTATACGTGCCCCTCAATCACACACAAGATTTTTCTTCCGTTATTATAAAAATACTCGAACGTAAAACCTTCTATGAAGATCAATTAAACTAAGTTTATCAACGATCACACAAGATTATTAATAATTCAAATGCACACCATAAATAAATGTGTGTGATTCTTCTTAAGAAGTACTTAAGATATTAATTATTCACTTTGAAATTCTTAAATAACTTGTAAACCTCCAACACCATATATGCATGGGGCCGGCCGGGGGGTGTTTGGAGGGAGACTTACAAGTAATGGGTTCTGTGACAATGGAGGAATGGTGATGGGAATGATAGCGAGAGTAGAGATAGTGGTGATGAAGAAGTCGATGAAGCCAATAATACAGAAATTCCACCGGACCCGTATGAATCAGAGCTGTTAAAATTACACCATCTAACCTCCACATGGGGAGATAGCTAGCTCCTGGAATTATTTTGTTACTAACGTAGAATAAAATTCCATTGAACAATATTTGGTCATCCCTGCAGATATCCAACCAGAAAATCCAAGTATCAAAAAACTCACAAGCACTAGAGTGGAAATTAATGCATGAAATTATTGAAAAAGTGTGTGTGTGTGTGTGTGTGTGATTATACAAATACCAGTTGCTTTCTCTATCAACTTGGTCAAATTCAATGCCTTTGTCAATAATCCTGTTATTTCCTTTGGCTGTTCTGTAACGGGACAGGCTGATCCATAACTGGTTGTGAAGCACTCTCCACAACAGAATTGGGAAAATGAGAAAGCTTGAGAGATCTTTTTCATCTTTAACCATGAAGGCGTAGATGTTGTGAATGACACAAGGAGCCAATATTACATGCTGCAATATTTAAACACACAAACAAAACAAAGATATACAGTTAATATATATTATTGTTTTTGGGTTATGATATATTAACGTTGTTTGCACGAAAACGAGTTACTCGACGTGTGTTATCAGACAAACGAGAAGAAAAGGAGCGAGAGAGAGAGAGATGGGAGGGATTTCCATAAGACCTTAAAGCTTCCAAGAGGTTTCCATGGCCAGTCTGTGAGAATTCCAGGCCGAGAAGCCATCACTTCACTGCTACTAATCTTTGTTTCCTCACTTGTAATGAAGACGAGCCTGTGTATATATAGACGATGAGTAATGTTTTTTTAATAACAGTACTGCCGCTCGATCAAGTTAGAGCTGAGTAAATTATAAATTAATCCTTTTAATTTTGGAAAATAAATGAATTAGCCCTCTTCTTAAAAAAAAACTATTTTTAGTTTTTTTTATCTATTTTATGTTATTTTCTAGATTAGTTTTTTAATAAATAAATAGATAGATAGATATTATGGAAAGATTGATGAGAAAAGTAGATATTTTTTAAATAAATTAATATGAAATTAAGCATGATTAACAATGATAAGTGATTAAATAATTAAAAAGGAGAGATTACTTAATTTTTTTCTTCAAAATATAGGGAATAATTTATAATTTACTTAGTTAGAGCCGGAAGGGGTTTTTCTGTTTTTTTGTTTTTAATGTGTAAGGCTTCGATTGTGTACCAGCTTGTCCAACAACTTACGATTATATTTTGCACGGTTATCCTAAAGCAAAATAGATTGGTCAGCTATATTTGTAAAACCACGCATGTTTCAATT
>Ga0325410_1009570_pt1 | contig 10324 bp, 7 predicted proteins | sample PopdelMetagenome_16_FD_206182 | JGI IMG/M metagenome (GOLD analysis project Ga0325410, IMG submission 206182) | Populus deltoides microbial communities from Bellville, Georgia, United States - Xylem-PdIQD-R3 | ecosystem: Host-associated > Plants > Phyllosphere > Stem > Wood/Secondary xylem...
TGCTCCACTTGTTCTTTGGTCAATAATGGTGGCCACCGTCTCCAGCTCATTCAACAATGGTGGCTGCCAATAGTCAATGGTTGGTGCCAACCATTTGCTGCACATGCAATGGCAACAACCCAACAGATTGTTGTCAGAAGAGCTTGCATTTATACAGGGGGAGGGTAACATTTTGTGTTTGTCATGAGGAATTGGAGGAATGACGAATAAGAGGAAAGTATGGACTGAGTAAATCTATTAATTGGTTTAAGAAGGATAAGAATCCAATAAATAACTGGAAAGATCTTTGCCATCATTCCTTCTTTATAATTAATTTTTGTTAAATCCCTTTGAAGTGGGCTAGCTTCTACCTTTGCATGTGTTCTCTTATTATTTTTCAATAATTTTGAATCCTTTTACTTCACTTTCTACAATTCGCACAAAAAAAAAACCTAAGCCTGCTCAATATTTTACTGTAAAACAAAACTCAATGCACTTTATGATTGCTACAGTACTGCACTGATGATTTTGCCATTCATAGTAGCAATCAAGAGAGTCAAAATTGAGGTGCAAAATAGTGTTTTCATGAGTTTTATATATATGGTATTATTAAATTGATTGGGGGCATTGATATTTTTAATTTTTTAATTACTTTAAAAACAAGCAAAAAAAAAAACTAAAATGATATCAAAGAGCTTTTTGGTCTTTTCATTTCTATTAGCACAATTAAATGATATAATTACTCTTAAAATAAAAAAAGTCTCATGCCCGAGTGCAAAGGTGTTTTTATCTTTTCGTTATGGTTTTTTTTGTAATAATTATTTTATTTAGAGGCTATTTAATAATTTAAAAAATATAAATATTATTTAAAAAATTACTAGATGCGTGCGTGGAACGAGTCCACGTGTGGGGTGCCTCCTCACCCTTCAGAGATACGCGAGTCATCTTCCAATAAACAAACACAGCATTTTACAATGGCATTAAAATCCTCACGGAGTCCCCTCAACATTTAATTGTTTGGAAATTGATGTTCGTGCTTCATCTTTTTTTTAGCTGCTTTTCTTTTCATGGTGTTATTTCAATCTTATACCCATGATCGCAGAGTTAGCAGGTTAATGTGGGTTAACTTAGGGTTTTCTATTTATTTTTATAAAAAAATATTATTTTTTTCAATTCACTCTTCGACATTATATTGTTTATAATTGAGTTTCATGATTTTATTTAATTTATTTTTGGCAGGATTACCTTATTTTTATAATCAGTCTTATATTTGGCATACTAACCTGGATGAATTCAGGTCAAGTTTTTTTTAAAACTTTTTTTGTTGTTATTTTTTTTATTTTACTTACCATCATTGTATTGTATTTTATTTTATTTATGTTATGAAGTTAGCCAAACATATTGAGTCAATAATTCAAAGAATTAAATATTTTTCTTCTTTAAGAATATCTATATTTTGTTAACAATTTTTTTATTACGTGTCACCTATCTAGTTTTTCTTAAAGAAGGACGAATACAGCATGTGTATTTAATTTGGTTTGGAACATACGGTGAATGTGGTCCCCATGTGAAAAGAATCAAGAACAGAAAAAAAGGCACGGTATCTAGTTTTTTTTTTTTTTTTTTTATCACTTGTACGTTGCATACTGTTTTAGTCAAGAAAATCAGGTGAGATAACCGTCCTAAACCTTTCTCACCCTAGCCGGAATTAGTGAAGAACAAGAAGAAGCTCTTGCCACTGTCGGCATAACTGGCTTAAGGAAGTTTTTTGTAAGGGCATCGCCCGAAAGCAAAGCGCTTAGGAAGGACAGATGAAGTGACTCGATCAAAAACCATAATGGGGCTAGTGCTTTCCCACCCACCGAAATCATTCCTGCTTTAAAAATATGGTTATAATTATTTTTTAAAATATTTTTTATTTAAAAATATATTAAAATAACCTTTTTTTTTATTTTTTAAAAATTATTTTTCATATTATCATATTAAAATATTAATTTAAAATAAAAAAAAAATTAATTTTTTTAAAATACAAAAATAAACAGGAGTTAGACCATTCCCAGGCACGCATTGAATAGGATTTTTTTTTTTTAAATTATCACATTACACATAAAAATCTAAAAGATCAACACCGTTTTAAAAAAGTCAATGAAATAGTTTGACTATATTACGTTTTAGAAACGTGAGATAGTAAAACTGTGTTATTTTTGTTCAACTGATTGAATCTAGTTTGTACTAATCAGTCAATTATTTAACTAGTTGTAGTAATCAGTTAATTATTTAATATAAAAATTATAATTTTATAAAATTTTTCTTCAAAATAAATTTTATAAGTCAAAATTAACTTTTTCTAACTTATAAATTAAAAAATAAATTTTAATTAAAATATCAAAAAAATATTATTCATGTAGTAATGGATGATTCTAAATAGTAAGATGTGAGTCTATTATAATTAAATGAAAATCTACTCCTAACAGATTACGTGAATAGCCTAGCAGATATATTTATGGACCAGTGAGACATATTTAGGTTTAAGAAGAGGTCTGGTTGCATCAAAACAAAATAACAGCTCCAAATAGTCATAACTTTTAATCTGACTATTGAATACTATTCAATTTTTGTAGGAGTTTCTAAAGGTTATTTTCCCTATAATAGTTACTGTATCGCTACGTGGACTGTCAGGTTTTTAGATATCAAAAATCTTGCTAAAACCTTTTAATTTTGAATGTTTTGAGATTTTTTTTATTATTTTTAGAATTGTTCAACTAATTTCTCTGACTATTACAAACTTATTAATCACTTAAATAAAAAATAACATAGTCATGATTTTAAAATATAATACGATTAAACTTTTCTATTTAACCAAAAGTTTTTGCTTATGTTCGGGATTTTTTAATTTTATGTGGTAATTGCACAAATTATTCTTAAAATTAACTACCGACTCCGTAATTTAATGGTACTTGATTCTTTCTAGAATCTGAGTTGAATAAACAAAATATTTTCTTGCAAACTTGCGTAAGTTATTCATATCATAATTATGTCTAAGTGCCTCTGGTTGCGAGATATTTATGAATTGAAAATTTTCATAAATCCAAATAAAAGAAGTCATTGAGGCCGTTTGTTTGAAGTTTAGAGGAAGTCAATATAAAAAAATGTCCTTGTTATATATATATATATATATATATATATATATATATATATATATAATCAGATGTTTACACATTCTAAATTTATTATTCATTGCTATAGTTCAATAACTTTTGTGTCCTTACAATAACAAATGAGAGGACTGTTAGTTGAGGATAGTTCGGTTTTATACATGACTCATTAGTCATAATATGTAACTTTTTTAATTTTTTTAGGAAGAGTAAAATGATTTAATTACTTTTCAGATCAAATTTTTTTAAACTGTCGTTCAACAATATTTAAGTCTTTTACTTTTTCAAATATAGTAAAAAAACATATTTATTCTTGCCATACAAAAATAAACATCAATTTAAGGAGCTTTTGGTCCTTTCATGATTTGTTTTTGTTAATTCCATAACCATTAAGGGTAATTTGGTTCTTTTAATTAATTAATTACTATTACAATTTAAAAAGTTGCTAACGTGTGATGTTCATGTGCTAGCACGTGGGATGCTTGCACCTTTTAGGCGGCACATGTGGTGTTTTTTATGACCAAACTTGCCTTTTCGTCGTATAATTGGAAACATCATTGCATTCTCTTCCATCTAGAACGATGCATGTCGGTACAGGTGGGGTGGTTTGTCGTCAATGAGCTTTTTTTTTCACTTTTGTTCTCTCTCCTCCCTAAAAAAATATTGTTTAATCATCTTTGTTTTTGGTATTTCAGTTTTAGCCCTTTTATAAAAGTTTTATTTATTTTATTTAATCTCTCAATTCCAGTTTCTCATGTATTGTTTTTTCCAATTCAATCCTTATTCTTTAATTTTTAATTTTTTCCTTGGCTTTTTTGTTGATTTTTAATGTCATTCTTCAATCCAAGTTTATGGTCTATTGTGTTTCCCGATTTGAATTTCATTCTTTTGATTTTTTTTTGAAGTTATTTTTCTTTTTAATTTAACCCTTTAACCAAGAATATTCGGTTGCCCTCTAATTTATTTTTTATTTTGATTTTTACCCTCAATTCTTTTAATTGCTATTTTTTAAAAAATCTTAGATCTTTTGTGTAATTGATATTTTTTTATTTCATCCTTCAATATTTAATTTGTCAAGGATTGGGCATTGTAGTTTCTCCATGTCAAGGGTTTGAAAAATTAACACAAGTCGATATTTATTTTTTAATTTTCTTTTCCGATTTCATTGTTTGACAATGATTTTTTTTTATATAAAGAAGATTGGCTTTGTTATTTTCTTCCCAAAAAAATGATATCGGGTTATCCTAATTGCATGACCTTAGCCACGAGTTTGGCGGCTTAACTTGAGTTAACTAGCCTCTTATTACCCAGGTTACATGTCTTTCATGTTACATTGGGTTGACTCACGCTGATTTATTTTTGTTATTTTTTTTAATCAAATTTTGTACTTTGAAAAGTTCTTTTTCAAGTATCTTGATATATTTTTTTTGGTTCACTATCATTGCTTATTTTCTTATCGTTTAATTAAAATAAAACTAACTTATTAAACTCGATCAGAGATATGACACGAGTCAATTATTTATTTTTATTTCTTTTAAACACGCTTGTGCCTTAGACTATCAGCGTCTTTTTTGAATTCTAATTTTGGTCTTTATTTTAATTGATGCTTTTTTTAATTTATATTTCAGTTACTATCCCTCTATGATTTTTTTTCTTTTACTTATTTGGGCTTTTTTGAATAGAGGCTTTTATTAAATTATTTTGTTTTATATAGATGAACTTTATATTTAAAAATAAAAAATATTTATTTTTAGATAATATTTCTAATATATTCAGCCTTGCATAATATTTTTTTTCCTCTGAATTTGTTTAATCAATTTCAGGTGTGTGTCTATTTTTAGTTTAACTCAATTGAATAAAAACAAACTTTAATAAATAAATTCAATAAAAATAACTAGGTAAATATCCCATGTTGCGAGATCAAATTTCTTGATTTACATGTCTTTCAATTTTACAAATTTTATTTTTAGTTATCATTCATGACTTTTTTTTTCATTTATTTACATGAATAGTTCTTGATTTATTTAATTAGATGCTTGCTTAAGCCTTTTAATTTACAATTAGAATTTATTTTTACATAAAAAACATATTGAAAAAGCCTACAAATCCTTTTTTTTCTCGAAACAAATATGCAGCCCGCAACGAAGTGCATGTCAAACAGCTAGTATGATCTATAATGGTTTAGATGACACATTGATAATTTATATTTTGTTAATAACCTATCATGTCTAAAAATAGTGCAAAAATATGTAAGGGCTGCCCATATTAATTTCTAGAACAAAAACTTTGAGAATTTTTTTTCTTTTTAATTCTACCTTCTAAATTTTTTTTATTTTATTCTTCAATATTTTATTAATTTTAAATTATAATTTCATCCTTCAATGTTTTATTGATTTTGAATTGATCATCAAAATTTATTTTGATTTGCTTTATATGAGGTTATCACAATCTTAAACAAATAGTTCATCATTTGGTTGGGGCTAAAATTTTACAAGTATCTATTCTTGTTATCATATTATTAAATAAAAAATATTTTTAGAAAATAAAGTTTTTAAACCTTCATAATCTGGGTCACGGGTTTTACGAGTTAAGTTACAAAACCTGAGTTGATGTAACATAACATTATTTCAATATTATAAAAATACAGAATGGCATCTTGAAACTTTTTTAAATCCAAACAAAACATGTTTTAACCAGTCATTTAGGTTGCCTTTAGACTCACCAAATCAACTGGTCACCTAGAGTTAATTTCCATGTGGATTAAATTTACACTTGGGTTAGGCATGAAGTCGGGTTGAAAGGTTTTAAGGCTGATACATTGGGTCGGATTTAATAAAAATTTTAAATAATTTCATTTTTTAAGTTCCAGCTTTCGATATTTTTCTTTCAATTGAATCATTTTTGGAATTTTTTATATTAATTTTATCCTTTTATACTTGGTTGATTATGAATTGATATTCATAATTTATTTCAGTTTACTTCCTATATGGTTATTGCAATCTCAAATAAATATCTTAGCATTTGTTTGATGTTAAATTTTACAAGTATTTGTTTTTTTTTATATCATATCAATAAGTAAAAAAAATAGTTTTAAAAATATGATCTGGATTTTGAGTTTGACGGGTTAAGTTACAAAGTCTAGGTTGATTTATTATTTTGTAGTCTCAATATTAAAAAAAAAAGATGTCAATCTTGAAATTCTTTTAAAGCTAAACTATGCTTTTTACCTTCATTCATATTGTTTTTGGATTTATTAAATTGATTAAGTCACGTCGAAACAACTCTTATATAATTTAATTTGAAATCTAAGTTAGGCATGAAATCAAGTTGATAGTTTTTAAAGTTGACATGATGGATCATGTTTAATAACAATACCGAAGAATTTCCGTGGTGTGGTTGAATGTAAAAAAAGTAATATTTTTGTCAATATAAAATAGAAAAAACTATCATTATACTATTTTTTAGGACATCAATTATAAATCATATAACCCATTTTTGTCTTTATTTTCCAAACATATTTTAAAAAATAATCTAAAAATGCTTTTTTGCTGAAACTTGATTAGTTTTTTTTTAAAAATATAAATTATTGTGAGCATCATATAATTTAGTTATTTTCCAATTTTTCCAATTAAATTTTTAAATATTATACTTTACAATTCTAATCAAATCAGCCTTTAAAAATAAAAATAATGACCTATATATATATATATTAAAAAATGAAAAATAATAATAAATACACCACTCATTCTCTCTCCTTTCTCTTTCTAATTCCAAATCCCAAACCAAAACACAAAATTAAAAAAGTTCAGTGTTTCCTGTAGCCCCTCTCATAATTCACTGTGGATTCGCGCAATGAATTTTCCAAATTATCCTTGGAAGAGAGAAACATAAAAGCTGGCTTTAGGGATATTTTTGGCAGGTTGTCTGTGCCATTTTGGCAGCGCGTGACACCTCTTTCGATATCCAAAAATATCTAATCGTTGTCTCAGGCAAAGCAATTCGGGGTGACGCTTCTTCATAACCAACACGTGTTGTCATACATGCCGCCCTTAGGCAACGACTAGATTTCTTTTTCTCCACACTTTGTTGTCTCTTCTCCACCAACCTAAAGTTCAAAAATATCCTAACTTTTTGTATTATTTCAATTGTGGTCCTCATTGTTTTTATTATTCTATATTTGCTTTAAAAAAATTATGATTTATTGTTTTTTAATTTCATTCTTTATCATTTTATTTTATGTCAAATTTGATCCTCTTTCTTTTAATTGATATTTATTTTTCTTTTCAATTTCATACCTAATTTTTGTTTTTTTAATTTGGTTCCCATTCTTTTCATTATAATTTCTTTCAGATTCATTTATTTTCTCAATTGATTTTTTTTTCCAGATTCATCCCTTATTGTTTGATTTTATTTGATTTTCATGCCAAATTTGATCTTTATTTTTTCAATTCTGATTTTTAAACCCAACTCGGGGATTGATCCCGGGAAAGTCCTAGATCGCAAATCGAGTGGGTTGGCCATGGTTAACCAAATCAACCTAGCATAAAAAATATTCAACACGTTTTTAAAAATTTTCACAAAGAACTTGAGTCCTCATTTTTTTTTAAACATGGTTTTTAAACCCGGTCCAAAGGTCAACCCTTGGGCAAGTCCCAAGTCACAGGTTAGGTGGGTTGGCCGGGGTTGCCCGAGAAACTAAATTTTTTATTTTACAAATATGTAAAAATAACATTATTTTGGTCAAAGTTTTACAAAAAAAATAAAATTCAATGGGTTTTAAAAAAATTTAACAAAGAAATTGGGTCCACATTCTTTTGATCATGATTTTTAAACTCGGCATAGGGGTTGATCCCAATTAGCTACTAGGTCACAGGTCGAGTAGTTGACCGCGGTTACCCGAATTGGATGATTTTTTTCTTATGCAATAATGTTAAAATTATATATTTTTGATAAATATTTAACAAACAAAATCAACGTGTTTTGAAAAAAATTAACAAAAAAATTTAGTCCTCATTCATTTAATCGTGGTTTTTAATTATTTTTTTTCTTAGTTTCATCTCTTGACATTTTGTTTATTGAGGATTTTGATTCATGATTTTTTTTCTTAATGTATTTTTTTAAATTTTGTTATCCAATATTTGGTTGGTTACGAATTAGCATTTATTATTTCTTTCACTTTTTTTTCTTTGGAGTTATTTCAATCTCATGTCCCGAGTGGCATATTTGATGGATTGACTCAGGTCTTTTTCTGTTGTCATTTTTTTTTTATATTCTAGAAGTCAATTTTTTTATTAATTTGATTTATCTGCTGTTATTATTATTTTTTTGAAGTATTATTAAAGTATTATTAGATTAGATAAGGATGTTAAACTTGATTGACTTAATAATTCAATTCTGTGATTTTTTTTTAATCCCAAGTTTTGCATGGAATCTCTTTTTTACATTAAAAAAAAAAACCTGCCCATGGCGTAGAGCGACTCATCTACCATCTATCTATTGAAAACAGAACTCTGTCTCTCCCAATCTAAGAAAACAGTTTCATAGTATAAGGTCATATTTGTGTTTCTTTCCAACGCACGAGCTTTTCTGCATCTTGGATCTCAGCCTCCATAACCAATCTATCCACAACAAGCTGTGATACTCGGACAATTAGAAGATCCAGGCAGCACGAGTGGCGAGTATTCAGATCCTACGACCACGACCTTCCACCTTTGAGCGGCGGTCTTTGGTGGATAAGCATCTTGTTGTTGTTGTTGTGATGACTGTCATAGGCATTGGAATTGAATTTATTTCCATTGTTCATGTTTTTTTTAATAATCACGATCTTGATTGCTTCATGAAAATATATTTGGTGGGGACAGAGAAATCAAACGAAAAGGATAGAATCATGGAAGATTGTGAGCGTTAAGAAGGGACACGGACACGTGTACAATTCTCATGTTATTTTAATGCTTAACGGACTATAATCATTATTTCAAATATAATAATAATATTATATTTTTTTATTAATTTTATTCTCGTGTTAACTATTGAAGATGTAAAATATTAATTGTTTTTAAAAATTTAGGTTATAAAGTATAATATTCAAGAACTTATCTGTAAAATGAGAAAAATGATGAAACTAAAAGATCCTTAGAGTAATTTACTATTTTTTTTAATTATAACTATTTCATATTTTTTTAGCATATTCCTATATTTTATTTTAGTTGTTGTCCTTAAAAAAAAATAAAAAAATGAGCAAGGAAAATGAGTGAGGAAAAAAAAAAAAAATGATGAGTAAAGGAGATTAAAAAAAAAAACAGAAAATAAAAAAAATTATAAAAACTTAAATTGTTCGTTGAATTCTAAGAACCATCTAAACTCGACAAGGTAAGTAATTAGATGAATATTTTTAATATAATTATTTAGTTATTAAAACTCTAACATTATATGAAGAATAATTTTAATTTAAAAATTTAAATTATTAGATAAAATATGAAATTATAATTTATATTATTATTTTATAATACTACTACAAAATTAAAAAAACAAATAAATAACACAATTACTGACAAAAATTATTCCATCACTATTTATTAATGAAAACTACGATGAAAAATTTATGTTAGCATTTTTTACTTGTTAAATTATCAATAAAATTGCCAATAAAACTTCCATCAATGAATTTAAAATGAATTAAAACCCAATAATTCTCTCTTCTCCCCATTTCTTCTTCCTCTTCTTTTTCTTTAAAATAAAATTTCTAGATGGTTCGAGTTACAAGACTGCCCCTTAGTTTGATGTACTGAAGTTACAATTATGTCTCTCTTGTGATCGACTTGACCCGAACGCGTTTACGTACCTGCTGAGAGTTAAATAGTTTGTCCTCTTAGAAATCACATGAATTGTTCCCATTATTATATTTTGTTTTGTTTTTTGAAATATTGAAGTTTTTTATTAGCAATAATGTAATGCTGACTATCGTTTTTATGTTTGGTACGTAGTTATACTGTGCCCACAGTATGCATTTATGTTATTTTATGTTTGTTTGTATTATAATAACTTTTTTCTTGATATGATGATGTTATTTTATTCAAATTTTAAGAAAAATAACATTATATCAACTACGGTTGAGCACATTTGGGGAGCTTTATTTAGGATTGATATTGAATAAAATTTCAGACTTGATATTATCCTCTACGGGTTATGTG
>Ga0325410_1009576_pt1 | contig 10321 bp, 3 predicted proteins | sample PopdelMetagenome_16_FD_206182 | JGI IMG/M metagenome (GOLD analysis project Ga0325410, IMG submission 206182) | Populus deltoides microbial communities from Bellville, Georgia, United States - Xylem-PdIQD-R3 | ecosystem: Host-associated > Plants > Phyllosphere > Stem > Wood/Secondary xylem...
TTCGGCGCTTCATATCCTGCAGATCAAGCCATAAATGCAGGATTAGATCACAATAATCAAGACAATGGAAGACAAACCCTAAAACAACAACAAAAACGAAAAACGAAAAAAGAAACAACCTTAACGCAGCTTTAAATAAGATTTTCTTGGGGGGAAATGATAGCTTACCATAAACATCAGAGACAAGAAGAATGGCAAGTTTAGAGTCAGGAGAGCCAGAGACATAAGAGTCAAGGCCACCAACTTTCTCAACATGGCCAGCTCCACTGCTTGGGTTTAGGGTTGGTGGGTGAGCACAGCACTGAGACCCTGCCATTTTTTCTTGATTCAACACAGCAACGGAGAACAGTAAAGAGATGACTGATGGAAGGCAAAGATTCAAGAAAGGTATGGATATAAAGTAATTGCCTTTTTGAGGTATAGGACCTTCCACTTGTCACTCTCAAATATTAATTATCTGAATATTTATTCGCGTCATCTCTTATGTTACTATTTCTTCCTTTTTCTTTTTCTTTTTCTTTTTTTTATAATACTTTTTTTTTTCAACCTTTGAAAATACCCTTCCACTAGTGTTTTTGAAAAAAAATTAGTTTTTTAATTTTTAATTTTTGAATTTTTTTAATATATTAATATTAAAAATAAATTTTATAAAATAAAAAATATATTATTTTAATACATTTCTAAAAAAAAATTAAAAACAACATATATCACAATCTCAAACACATTATATATCATTTTAAGGCATTTCATCTATATTATTGTCCATGTTATATATTTTTTAATAAAAAAAATAAATTTGTATTTTTTAAATGTGTTTTTTATTAAAAAAATATAAAGCATAAATTAAAATTTTTTTGAATGCATTTAATTAAATAAATTGAGAATCATCTATAACAATAAATACAAAAAATTATTAATGCATCTATTCAACTCAAGTCAAATAATTTTTTTTCAACGCAAAAAAATAATCATGCATGTGTTGTTAATATATTTTTTGACATCTAGAGAAAATATAACTATAAATCCAAAAGTTAATGCTTAAATATAATAAAACACAATAATTATCACATGTATACACTATGCTCTGACGTAGGTCTTTAGAGTATAACAATCTTGTAAAAGTAAATTATTAATCATACACAAAAACAAACACGAAACATATCACAAATATTAATTTAAAATAAACGAAATGATTTTAAAAACAAAATAAACATGACATTTTTTAAAATATATATATATACACACACGATAATATATTAGATTGACAAGAGTTTTGTGGCCCAACCAGTCAAACTTGCGATTAGAGTCATGAATTTTATTGGGTTTAATAATTCTTTTACTAAATATATAATTAAAAAATGAAAAAAAATAATAAAACAAGGAAAAACTAATGGGAAAAAGAGACCATGCCCAGGCACGCTAGCCTGGCTCGAGAGGCCCAACACTCTAGGGCCTTTACAAAACTAGGCTCGTATGCCTAAGCCTCTCCACCCATGTCGGCGTGATTAAGCCTATTTATTTTATAGAAAAAAAGATTTATAAAGGGTAGGTGACTTCTCATCCACCCCTTTAAAAAAATTAAATAAAGTAAATGATACATTGTTTATCAGCCTAGAATCCTGTTATATTATTATCATCCTTTTATCCCCTTTACAAGTTCACACGTCTTTCCATTTTTATATAAAAAACAAATGTAGCTCCTCGTCAATTAATTTTGTAATTTGGTTCCCCTACTTAAACCCACATCCATTAACATATACTAAAATAATTAAAGTTTTTCCAGGTATTTCACTATTCATATGAATGGTGAAACACTCGGAATTTTTTGTTTTTATTTTGAATTTTTTTTTTCTTTTTCAATCAAGACATTTTATAGTCTAATTAGATAAATTCAAACTTGAAATTATAGAAAAATAACACCAAATTGAAAGATAGATCACTGAAAATTAAAACATGAAGAAAATAAATGACTCACTCTAAATTTATGATAATTTTTATTTTGGTCTAAAAATTTATTTTGTTAATTTTTCAATCCTTGTGTTAGAGAGGGGGGAGAGAAAGTCATAGGAAAAAAAAAGCGAAAGAGAAAGAAAATGGTTAGTTGTCACTTGTCATTGTTATTATCTATTTTTGGACCCTATATAAATATGCAAAAAATACAAAATACAAAATACAAAAAAAAATTAAAGGGTTGGAAAAATAAAAAATATATATACACATTAGTAGGAAGAACATGGATAATGTTCATAAAATTGTCAAAAGACTAGTTAAGAAGGATCAAAATACCCAAATTTATAGTTCAATTTTAACTGATAAAGACCCTATTAACAAGAAAAATTCAATTCAGGGAAAAAAAAATAAAATTAGATATTTAAGGACTTAATTGGAATTTTTTCATGTTTAATTGAGTTATCAAGGGCATAATTGCAAGAAAAAATTATTTTAGGCTTTAATTGGAAGAAATTAAAGTCTAAGGGTCACATTGCAATTTTAAAAAGTTAGCTTGGTCAAATCAGTGGTTTAATTGCATAAATATTGAAGTTTGATGAACAATTAGGAACTTAATTTAAGAAATCCAAAACTAAGGACCAAACTAAAAAATGCACGTGAATAAAAGGGTTGAAATCGATCAAATTAGGGATCAAATTTAAGAAATTAAAAGTTTGATGGTTGATTTAGGGTCAATTTTCATAAATCATGAACCAGTGATCTAATTGGAAAAGGTGCTAAACTTTAGGGTTGGTAATTGAGTTTGTCAGGGGTGAAATTGTAGAAAAATTAAAAGTTGAGAGGCAATCATGAATGCAATTACAAACAATTGGAAGAAAATGGATTAAATTGAAATTTATCAAAATCTCAAATTAAAAACTCTAATTTTTAGGATTTAACCTAAATGATGCGTCGTTCGGGCACTGTGTATCTTCTTCTCTAGTAGTTTTAGTTGATCGAGTAGGCAGCTTCAAGCGAATGAATGTAATGTTTTTTACCATCTCATGGGTTGTAACCACCACCATTCGACTGAGAAACACCTCCTTTATAAACATTAGCTACTCCTATTAAATATTTGCATCCCATTTTCTCCAATGATCTTAGCAATATCTTGTCACTAAGTAGCCTTATTGCATTAATCAGCCTTGCTATATTAGTAGATTCTGGGATGATCGAGTTGACACCTTCAAACAAATGAATGTGAAGCTATAGGCCTCCAAATCGAGCAAGGTTGGATCCAAACGAAAGGTGTGTACTCCCTCTACCAACTTCAGGTAGTCTTCAATAACGATGACATTGGAGTTGCTCCGATGAATACTTGAAAGTGGTTGACTCAATCATCAATAGTTGTGATACGTATTTTGCAAAACTACTAATCTTTTTTGTGTGTTCACACTTCAAGCCTTCTCAATGGGTTCTTGTTAAAAGTTGGTCATGTTTCTCTCAAGATAAAAAAGCCAAAAACAAGTTTTTTAGTCTCAAAGTTTGTGAAAACCATCAAAATTTTCAAAACTAAGTTTGTTACAAAACTACCATTGTAAAACCAATATAGGTACAATACTCAAAACTATAAAACGTACCCAAAACTCTTATATTTTTATTAGAGGGCTAAGTTTTGATGAAGAAGGATTAATCTTTGATTGAATCCAACAAAATCTTAGCTTGAAACCCTATAAATACCCCTAAAAAATCAAGGCAAAGCGGTAGCAATGAGGAGAGAAAGAAAACGAGAGGAAGATAGGATAAAGGGAATCCAAGTGTGAAGGTTTAAGAGCCTAGCACGAAGATTCCCTCAACTTTGAGAAAAAGTAGCAAGCTTTGGAAAGAAAATACAACAACCATTATAAGAGCTTGAAGGTATAAAAAAAAAAACTCTTCTAATTTAACTAGTGATGTTCATGAGGCACACATCTAGCTCTCCATTGCATGTTTCAATGATGGTTTGAACTTTTTTTTTTTGTGATACATTGTGTTGCTCTTGTATTTTGACTAGTGCATGAAATATTGTATTTCTTTACTTAATTTTAATCTGAGTTGTTTGTTATTGTTTACTGAATATTTTGGAAATATTTTGATGTTTATTTTGCTGAAATAAAATGGTTTATATAAACTACCAGTATTAAGTGTTTGATGTTTTTTTTATTAGTGTACGATCTTGGTTCTTGAGCTTGATTTGGATCCCAAGTTGATTTAAAGAGTCAGTTTTGAATTGAAATTTGATGTTGTTGTTGGCTGTCATTGGAGCTGCAATTATAAAGGTGGAATCTAATGTATAATCTTGATGATTTGATGTTTTTTATTAGTTCTTTTGATTCAACTATATTTGGTATTGGTAATGTGGTTCGTGATGACCAAAAACAGTGTGTTTGGAGGCCTAAAGGGTTATTTCTAAGGTTTAACAATGTGTTAAGTTGTTCTAGGTTGAAGGATAGTGTTCTCATAAATCTATAATTTGGATTAATTTTGGTCTATTTATTTGCACTAAACACTCTGTGATACTTAATTATTGATAATCTAGGGTTTATTGACATCAATAACAAGTTTTTAATGAGTTTTAATTCTAGAATTTTGGTTTGAAACCACAATCCATGTTGATCAAATCGTGATGATTCTTTGATAAACGAAGTGAATGGATGATAGATTATTGATCCTTGTATGATTCACAACATGTTTGTGACTTTGTTTTGATCATATCTGGTCTGTTTGGAGAGTCATGTTATTGGAATTGATATGAATGTTCTTCATTTTTTTTCTGCATTTGATCCGTTTTTTGTCAAACATTTTTTAGTTTTTTTATTTTTTAAGTTTAATTCATTTTAAGTTTTGGTTTTGTTTTTTGTTTGATTTTCAAGTCAACCTAGTATTCTTTCGTTCAGTTTATAGTTGAACTAAAGGTTTTAGGTCAACCTGATCGGGTCAAATTCGGGTCCAATGGCTAAAGCTTTGTCTGGCTTGCAATGTTTTTGCTAAAGTTTTTTTTTTACGGATGTGTTTGGAAAACACCCCTAAAGCCAGTTTTATGTAGTTTTATTTCAAGAAAATAGGTTTTCGTCAAATAAAGCCTAAATAAAAAGGTAAAAAAAATTCTTATTTTCATTGCATATGCATAATTATTAAACTCGGTTCGGGAGTTGACCCGGCTAAAGGACCGGGTCCCGGGTTTTATGGGACCCGGGTCAACCCATAAAACCCGGGTTATTTAAGGGTAAGGTTAGGTTAAAGATAAGAAATGGAGAAGGGAGGCAGTGAAGTGGGATCCATGTGGCAGTCATGTTGTCGCTTGTTTTATGAAAAGAAAAGGCTCAGCTCATCTCATCTCCTCACAAATTTTATCTATCCTCTCTGACTTCATCACAGGCAACCAAGTTGTCTCTTTTTTTTTTTACCATCTGTTTTGTGCAGGGATGAACACGACCTGTTGAAGCCCAGAAGCACAGTCCTTGCTCCTGTTGCCTCTCTCTCTCCTGAAACTGTGAGTTTGGTTCGCCCACCCCACTCGACGACCAAGACCTGCTAACGAAGAGGAAACGGGTGAGCGAAGAGCTTCGTTTGCTTCTTCAAATTGGAGCCGTCAAAAAGAAAAAAAAATAGTTGACCAGCTCCTTGATTGGATGAGACTGAATAATGAAACGGATCGTACCCTCTTGGAGGATTTGTCTGAGGAGCAGGGGAGGATTCCCTTTGAATATCTAATCTATTCTTTTTTGCCTTCCCTGAGGCTTACGTTTCAATTGCAGTCATCCTACCAGCCATTTCTTAGCAATTTTTAGTTATCTTGCTTGCAAGTTTTCTTACATCCCCTTCCAGTCATCAATAGTCAGAAGGAAGAAATGGAACCCAACGCCAACCCTCAAGATCTCAAAACCCAGATCTGCAATTATCTCAAGCAGACCCAGCTCCAAAACGCCGGGTCTCGTCCGGGTTTGCCCGGGTCGACTGGGTTATGGGTCGACCCGCCGGGTCGTCCGGGTTTTGCCGGGTCGTTGCACCGGCCGGTCTTTTAACAAACCCGAACCGGTCCAGCCACCGGGTCGGCCGGGTCCCGGGTCGACCCGCCGGGCCGGTCCGGGTTTAATAACTATGCTCTCATCCATGATTAAGAAAAAATAATCAAAATATAAATTTAATAATAAATTTATTTTAAAAGACCTATCATTAGAGAAACATCTATGACAACAGACGGAAAAAATTATGAATATGTATAATTGGGTTTGTGTTCCTAATGGAGTCGGGGGCATGGTGCCTTTCCCGTCCACGTTTGAATATAAAAGAAGAAAATGCATTTTATATTGTCTCCATTGAATTGGATTTTGTCGAATACAAATGCGTAGTTTATCTTAGTGTATGTGAAATATAAACTAGGGCGAGAAAAAAAAAATTAAAAATCGATTAAATCAAGAAAATCAAAAAATAAATAATTGAATAGTGAAAAAAATCGATTAAACCGATTAGAATTTTAGAAAAATTGACCGGTTTTATTTTGATTTTATAAGTCTGAAACTAAAAAAAAAACCGAACAGAACTGAACCCAAACCTAAAAAACCTGAAAAAAACCGAGCCAAAATCAAAAAAATCGAGCCAAACCGGTTTGAACTGGTTTTTGTTCTAAAAAACCAAACTGAAACCGGTCAATTTGAATCGGTTTTGGTTCAGTTTCGATTTTTTTTTAAATCAGTTTGATTATTTTTTTTATAAAAACCGAAACGAACTAAAAATAATCACCCGTAATATAAACTTTTATTCAAGGGATTTCACCTACAATGGTCTGGAACGAATTGATTTCAATTCAATTATGTAAATAAATGGAAATAGCACAACTTTCTCAATGCAAAATGAAAGCTAGTAAGGAATACCTGAAGGAGGACTCCTACAATTAACATGGTCCAAGCTAAAATCATTCACACTCGTGAAGAAAGCAGCCCAGCCCCGGAGACCCAAATTTATTTTCCTCAAGTCCTTCATCCTCTTCGCCGTCTATCATAGAAAAATAAAGAGCCATAGAAGTCAAAGTCCATCAAAATTGATTGCTTTTCTGACTCGAAAACATGTGCAAATAGAATACCACGTCCATCAAAATTGGCACAATGACTTGAGTTCATAATTTCTTTTCCTTTCTTTCCTTCTTTTATCTGCATGGCATGATTCTAAATTAGAGAGCCTTTGAGATTGTAACAGAGGTTATTTTTTTAAATATTTTTTTTATTTAAAAATATATTAAAATAATATATTTTTTATTTTTAAAAAATTATTTTTGAAATCAGCACATCAAAATGGTATGAAAATACTTAAAAATATTAATTTGAATTAAAAAAATATAAAAACTTAATTTTTAAAAAAACACTTTTAAAACACAAAAACAAAATTCTCAATAGCAACTTTTAGATTGTCAGTGCAGTGAAGAACTTTTAAAGTTTAGAACATTCATGTTTTTGTATTTTAAAAAATGTTTTGAAAAAAAATAATTTTTTTAATTTTTTTGTTTTTAATTAATTTTTTTATTTTTTCAAATCATTTTGATATACTGATTTCTAAAATTATAATTTTAATATATTTTCAAGCAAAATATCTTTTAAAAAATAAATTAAGAGATTTGTTAGTAATTACCATCAAAGTAAGAATTGAAGATTGCCGAGCACACAAGAGTGCTTTTTCAAAGTTCAATTCTTAAAGAAATTATTTTTCAGAGATATAAAGATTTACTCTAAAACTATCTGAAAAATGAAATTATTTTTTATGTTTTTATCTTCTTCTTTTCAGCGGGACACATTTTTTTGTTTACTATTTTCGTTTTTCCTGCCCCACAGCAATGACCAAACACTATTTTTTCTTTTGCTAGAAAACAGAAACTTCAATGTCTCTACACGTGTAATTCCCTCGCTGACCGAATTGGATTTCTGGATAATGAGAGGTACATGTGGATGTCTTGGTGCTTGTATTTGATAGCTACAAACAATTGTGGTGTTAAAATATTTTTTTATTTAAAAATTTATTAAAATAATTTTTTATTTACTTTTAATATTAATATATCAAAATTATTAAAAAATATTAGTATAATACTTTTTGAGTCGAATATATTTTTTTTAAAAAAATAAAAAACAGAAACTACCTCACCAAGAGAGAGTTTTTTAAGCGCGCATCCTCTTGAATTCCTAAAACGTATTTTCATAAGAAAACAAATACTTTAAACAAGGTAATAAAAAGCTACGAACCACACCTTAAAATCAAACGTTTGATTCTTCAACAATGGATGATCATATAAGCAGGTTGTTGGCAGAAATCAACATAATTGTATACGTCTCCATGTATTGTCTTTCGAGGAAAATAATGATCGAAAGGTCCACGATAATATTATTAGTATTTGTTTAAATAATGAAAATCTTTTTTTTATTTGCAATTAATAAATAAATTTAAAAATATATGAAAGATTTTTTACCTTTTAGAGTGTGTTTGGTATTGAGGTTGCTGTTGTAGTTGTGGTTTTAAAAAAGTTATTTTATAAAAAATATTTTTAATTAAGATTAGTTTGTAAAAATATATGTTTAGTTAAAACTATGGTTGAAATTGAAGTTGAATAAAAAGTAGTTTAATGTATTTGGTTAAAAAAATACTTTTCAAATTAAGGTTATAAAATAATTATATATATATATATATATATATTAATATTAATAATTTTTAATTTAAATATTGTAGATTTAACTGCTGTTATTACATCATGAAATATATAATATTGATATCAAATATTTTTTATTATTCCATTAAACTATGTGTAATGGCATCGCATACGAAATCTACCCAACAATGACTATATTTTCCATGGTTTCTTAAGCGCGCAACAATAAAAACTAAATTTTTTGTTACGCCATGAAGCGATTTCCTTTTAATTTTTGAAATAAAACACAATTAAAATAAAAATAAAAACTGAATTTCTTTTTGACTAGGTCGGACCCGGCAATAACATAATTGGAATTACGATCAAATTCCACAAATGTTACATCATCATGCGATATCTTTCTAATTTATGTAGTGTTATTAAATAATATTAAATACTAGTTTTTTGAGTAAAACATAATTTTTTAAAAAAAATTTACAATTTCATTATGTACAAAAGTCATTCGACAAGAACTACAGTTTCATCAATCTATTTTTGAGCGTGCAATAAAATTAGGTAAAATATTATCAGGAATAAAATTGAGATTACAGTATGAGTAAATTTAATTCACCTTAAACTAATTTAAAAAAAACAAAAAAACAATATTGTTCATGTTCATGTGAACAATGCGAGTGAAATCAATTAACTACACTGGTTTTTTCAAGGAAAAAAAACTAAAATTTTCAAATTGTTTTTTTAAAAAAAAAACTGTTCACGTGACTTGCACTGTTCACTTTAGTGAACAGTGCAGCAGTGGAGCCATGCTCCATTGTTCTGCTTTTCCCTTACAAGAAGTAGCATGCGGTCCGGCTGAGATTTTGGTGGGTCCTATCATCAAAAATCAATTTTTTCTTCTTAACTAAATAGTATTTGGTGTGGCTGCGAGTTAACCTTACCCGCAGTAGTAAGATTACCAAACAGCTTCTTACTGCTGGCTTGTTCAATAGTTGAAGTTGCTTCTCAAATTCTAAATCTTCTTCTCTAGATAATTCCTTGCCTTCCACTCAATCATCGCTAAACAAGACACCATAGGAACAAAAATTTCCGGGTGGCACTGGAAGTCATGGCTCTAACCTGAATAATGGAAGCAATTTTAAATTGTGTTTCCCTTAGCTTTAAAAGAGATCACGACTTCAAGAAAAAAAATAATCCTAAAATTGTTAGGAAAGTGATACTATATTAAAAAAAAATAATAATCAAAGGAAAAAAAAAGATAAAAAAAATATGAATTGTTATTGTAATTCACAATGCTAATGAATGTGAAGAAATAATATTTTCTCCGCATCTTTTAATTTTATATTTAATTTTTTTAATATCAATAATTAAAGGAAAAAATGGGTCAAAATGAAAATTAGCTATTATAAACTATTTCTCTGCACCCTTTAACTTCATATTTAATATATTTTTTCGTGGCAACTATGAATAAACAAGCCATTATAAATTTTACCTGACCAGACTGTTAGCAAAGAGGTTTTGTAGGTGGTGTTCCTCGTTGTAGGCATGGATGGATACATTATTATAAAAAAAAACTTGATGTTTCACTATACTTGTACTCACATTTTCCTATGAATTTCTACAATGAAATTATAGTCTTTTCCTTGAAAATTCAAGACAATATAGTGTTTTTCACTGAAGCTATTATAAAATTTAATAGGGGTAAATGAATCTTTTAATCTCTTATTT
>Ga0325410_1009577_pt1 | contig 10320 bp, 5 predicted proteins | sample PopdelMetagenome_16_FD_206182 | JGI IMG/M metagenome (GOLD analysis project Ga0325410, IMG submission 206182) | Populus deltoides microbial communities from Bellville, Georgia, United States - Xylem-PdIQD-R3 | ecosystem: Host-associated > Plants > Phyllosphere > Stem > Wood/Secondary xylem...
ATGTATTCCAATGGCTACCTGACCTCCCCAAGATCTTCTGGCGCTACCTGGTGTGTTACATCAGTTATGCAACAAGAGGAATGCAGGTAATAGTGTCATTGCAGGTAGAAGATCTGCAAGCGTGCAGTTCAACCAAATAGCTCATGCACGTCTAAAGATAGGAATACATCTGTACACGTATGCATGTGTTTAACAGGGTCACTTCAAGAATGACATGATTGGACTTGAATTTGATCCTTTGTGCCTTGACATCAGAAGTTGAAGGGTGAGATGATCCTTCAGACAATTCAGGGGATCAACCCAGGTAGTTCCAAGTCGTGGGATGTGGCTGTTCTATTTTGCCTGCTGATATCGTACAGACTACTTTTCTTCATGGCACTTGAGTAAAGGGAGAGCTTGTCATCAGCACTGCACGGGCTTTATGCCAAAGGAATTCTCCGAAACACTATTTTCTGGATGATTGGTCATAATTGTTCACATGGAATTAAATAGAGAAAAAAACCAAACTCCGAGGATCTAGGTCAAACTCGAGTTTGAACTTTGAATACATTTGATGCTTTGGGTAGACGACATTTTCTTCTTTCTAGAGCACCCGTGTTTCAGGTCCTGGATTTGATATATCAACAAGCTTAAATTTTATGATCCGTTATTCCAAATTAATTGTATGAGAAAGTGGCTCTTTTCTCCTTTGGATGTAAGAATTCAACAAATGAAGCTGCAAAGGATTTTATATAATCAGAGAAAACAGCTTTGTTTCTACCTTTCAATTCCAGTGTCTCCATTATGAATATCCAAAGTTTTATCCTGTTCCATTGGTGATTTTATTCCATATGATGCAGCAAAACAAGCACCTCGATGAAGGGTTTGGTGGAGGATGGCTACGGAATATATAACCCGCTTGCATCAGTTTGTAACCAAAAGATTACATTGGTTCAACTCCGCCAATCATACAGGTTGAAGGAAATAAAAGATTGGAGAGCGTAAATCAGTAAAAATTGCTTTGGAACTCTGCATGATAATCTGCAATGTGGTGGATCAAATACAGTATACCATTCTGTAAAAATATAGGGTATATTATTTGACTAACCAGTTTAATGGGGAACAAAATTGAATTACAAAATGATCACAACCGCCAGATGAGTGCTCGATTATGCGCTCATTTATTTGCTTCAATGAACTCTTTGTACTCTTTCTTCATTTTGACCCCTGATACAGTCCTGCATGGCAAGTACAGGAAATTTGACATCAGAAAACTACCATGTGAACAACAGCTGCATGATCATTCATGCATCATAGAGAGAGAAAGTAGAAAAAATGAAATTTTCCAAACCTGATCATCTCCTTGTTCTTGAAGAACTGCACACATGGTGTGCCCATAATTCCAGCTGCTTCTGCTATCTCTGGATCCTCCTCGATATCAATTTCGACAAAATGGACATTTTGATCAAACTCATCAATCACCTGCCATTAACCATTGAAAAAAAAAACAAGAAGAAGAAGAAGAGGTGGTGGGGTGGGGTCAGATACACAGAAAGATGGATTCCCCAAAATGCAAACATATGAATATTATATAAATTATGCAAGAGAACCTCCAGTAATTCTCCTAATTATACAATGCAATATAAGCTAGCATGGAACCTACCTTGCTGAGAATTGGCTTCAATGTCCTACATGGACCACAAGTTGGTGATGTATATAGCACACATATAAGCCGTGGACTTTCATGATACAACTTTCGCAGAGAATACTGAGGAAGGTAAATCGAGGAAATAACATAAGCTTTGAGCTAAGGACATAAAAACCTTATACACAACAACTTGACTGAAAACTGTTGATGCATTGCAATATTTCATCATAATAAGAACATGCACCTGGCCCTTATGCTTTGTGATGGTAATGTCAAAGCCCTCGTGAACATCTCTGTCAGTGAGTTCCTTCTTAACCTCTTCAGTTTGACGCTGTCAAAGAAAGAATCATGAAAAGCAAGCAAGTTTAGGTGGAGTAGTTTAGATATGCTATCACATACAAGTAAAGATCTGCATAAAATTCCACAACAAAATACTAGAATATGGATGATCAAACTGTATTTTGAGAAAACTTACAATCTTATGCATCTCACTTTAAATAATTCATTTAACTTCCATAGATTGATCCAATATTAGAGATGTGAGTTTTAACCAAAAATTGAAGTCCATGATCATGCTTGGTGAAGATATTCTTAAAAAAAATGTTCTAATTTCAGAAGTGATGAGACATTGAAAGAGGAGCTCCTCCATATGTAAGATTGCAACCAAACAAGTGATGATAGAGAAAGACATGTTCCACGGATGGAAATCAATGCTTGAGAACAACAAGAGTACATGACACATGAGAATGTGAAATAGCTGAGGGATTAGTTAAACAGAAAAAGTTTGACTTCAGTAGTACGTTAATTTCCCTCCCTTTTCTATAAAATGAATAGCAAGAGGAGAAAGAAATACCTGGTGAAACTCTATAAGTAGGTTGTTGCTCACAAGGTATCTCTCAACTGATAGAGCAGCAATACATCCAGATCCAGCGGCTGTTATGGCTTGCCTCCACTCATGGTCCTTTTAAATAAACAGGATACCAAATCACAAAACCTTTACAGATTTCCCAAACAAAAGACAAGTTTTGATCACAAGTTTGAATCTATGCATCAAGATAGTTGAAGGTTAATGAACATGCCTAAAGAACATGTAACACATTATCTCAAACAATTTGTGCTGATCACGAAATTCAACCCATGTGTTATACTTTAATATTAAACTCTGCAATCATCAGGGGATGAACATAACTATAAGAGGATACCAGGAACAATGCAGTGCCAGGAATGGGGGTAGCAGACACTAGATGGGGAATATTGTTTAAGATATAATCACTGTGTCAAAGTTCTTAGATTCTAGGAAAATCAACTTACACCAAATTTTTGCAGTGCATCAGACAACTTTAAAATAAAACAAAATATTTTTATTTTTGCAGCATCACTTCCGCAAAGTTTATACTCTCCAATTGACTAACACATAAACAGCAATTATTTAATTATCATATTTTGCTCAAAAATCAATCACAAACTTTATCTTTGTTGAATGAGAATTACTCAATTACTCCCATTAACATGCTTTGCTGTTACACATGCCATCAACATATTTCTAAGCCGTAGCATCGCCAGAGAAGCAAGAATGATGACAGAATCTTAAGTACAGTAATGAGATTAGAATGAAAATTGAAAGGTCTTAAGCCTATCCAAATGACAGTTTTTTACAGGATTACCTGAACATCTCCAGCAGCAAATACACCTTCAACAGAAGTTTTCCCAGAACCATCCTGAACTAACACATAGCCTGCACTATCAAGTTCAACTTGGCCTTCCAACAGCTGGCTATTCGGAGAATGACCAATACCATAGAACAAGCCTTTTGCCTCAAGCACGGATTCCTCCCCAGTATCAGTTTTTCTAGTCAAAATACCAGACATCTGGCCCTTTGTATTGCTAACGATATCCAGAGTCTCTGTATTGAAGTGCACGGTGACATTTGGATTGTTGATCACTCTGAAACATTTGTGATAATCAACCTGTTAAACAAACATTTCAGGGAGTTGAAACTCAACATACAAATTGTTCATTAGTGTATAACTCGGGAATCGTGAAATCATGGCAGCTAAATCACAAAAGACAAGAAAATAATGCCATGAAATAAATTGTTTGCAACATTTAAGAAGCTGATGTGATTGCCTGCAATTTAAAGACCTCCAGAATTGCAAGGATAAGCGACTGCATTTTTGTTGGAGTTATCTTAAACATTAGCACATAATGAGAGAATTTGTTTTCTTTCTAATAGTATAATTAGTCTAGGAGAGATATTTTTACACTGAAAGGGGTTTTGCAGAAAAACTAATGACCGCTCAGAAATAAACATAACACCAGAGATCACATGCTACACAATGTTGATGAAATTAAACCTGTTAAAAAGGTCTGAAACAACTGACTTTACAAGAAAGATATGATGAAGATGGCAAAGCAGGAATGTGCTTAAGAACATATCAAAATGCAAACATGTTTAACTTGACATATAGAAGATAGTTTTGTGAAACGTTAAATATGCACTTTTATATGTTTAATATTTAGGAGCAGCCCAAAGTAATTAATCAAGAAAGTGCAGCAAAATAATCATTGCCGATAACTGCAACGGAACAACACAAATAAGGGTGCACCAAAACTCACCTATCTTGCATTGCTTTAGATGCCCTAAGTTGATCCTTGCGTACAAGTAAATGGACATGACGAGCATATTTAGTTAAGTACAATGCTTCCTCTGTGGCTGTATCACCTCCCCCTACGACAGCAAGAACTTGCCTTTTAAAAAGTGGTGATGCTCCATCACAAATTGCACAAGCACTAATTCCCCTACTCCAAAATTCATCTTCACGGGGTAATTTGAGTCTTCTGGCAGTAGCTCCTGTGGCATAAATGATGCTGTGGCACTTAACCTGAAATATTAATTTAAAACAAATTTAGTATCATAAGCATGAACTTGGATTTGTTTCCAAACTCCAATTAATTAAGAATCTACAGCTTATGGCATAACAAATACATTAACAATTGCATGTGGTCACGACACATCACTCATGCATAAAAACAGTGCATTTCAAACAATTTCCAAGAAAAAGTTGGTATCACATACAGGGAGCGTGTTTTTTTTATAAAGAATACTTGCTAAAATAGGTCATCTCCAAACAGAGTTCAAAGAAAAATTTTCATCCATAAAACAAATGTGTTTAAATGATTTGATACTTCAATAGTTGAAATTAATGAAACCACTCCAACATATGTACAGAACAGAACGCTAGAAAACTATATATCACCTTACGTTCACTACTCTTCACGGTGAAAGGACTGCTTTTAACATCAAGAGATTCCACATCTTCTTGGAACAGTTCTGCCCCCCAACGTTCAGCTTGCCGTCGCATCCTAATCAACAAACTAAGTCAAAGTTCTGTGCAATAATTTAGTTGGAAATAATTATGTGTGTTCCGTTCAAGAACAAGAATAAATTTAAAACAAAATCAACTTTGTTTTTTGTTACCTATCCATCAAATCCGGACCAGTTATTCCATCAGGAAACCCTGGGAAGTTCTCCACTTCAGTGGTAGTCATCAACTGCCCACCAGGCACACCACCAACTTGATACCCCTCAAACACTACAGGCTTCAAATTGGCACGAGCAGCATATATTGCTGCTGTGTATCCAGCAGGACCTGAACCTATAATTACCACATTCTCAATACCTTTGCCTGCAGGAAACAAACACCAAATTAACAACCATGGCATGGTTGTTTTGAGGAAGCAAAACACAATTATATACCAAAATCAAAACTTGAAAATCAGTCATATAATCGAGAAAGAAATTGCTAGAGATAAAAGGTTCTAAATACATTGTATCAAAATCAGTTGCTTCAAAATTAAAGATGAGACCCCAAACTGAAAGTAAAAACTAACATACAAAACAGCCATATTAGATTTTAAGTTAAAATAGATACTTCTACCCAAATTAACAATACGGGCATCACTTAAGAAAAGTTTAACTTCCTTTTCTAAATCATTCAAAGTCCATATCTTTAATGGTACTAAAGGCATCTTCTTGAACACCATATAAAATGAACAAGATTCTCACACTACAATTTTCGAAGTATCAAACACAAAAAGGGTCTTCAACCAGCACAGAAATTAATAAATACAAGCTAAAGCAACACATTAACATCTAAAAATCCACCAATCAACAAGATATATCAAAATCACTCCCATCTCTCACACACTAAAAAACCATGTACACAGAGAAAGAAAGGAGGGGACCTGGAGAAGGAGAGGGCTCAGCAGAGGAAGCTTTGACACGGAGAGGAGAATGAGAGGTGGGAGTTGGTGTAGAGGGCGAGTTGAGACAGAAAGAGCGACGGAGGGAAGGAAAAGGAGTACTCTTTATGAATATAAGAGAGTGGGAAGGAAGGGAAAGAGTGGCGGCGGCGGTGGTTGTCATGGTGAGACGGTGAGTGGACACGGTGCCGGTTCCGATTCTTATCTTCGGACTAGCAGACATAATGGTTGCCCACCATACAATATATACAAAAAAAAAAAAATAAAGAGTTTTTAGTACAGAAGAGGGTGGGGAGAGAGAGAGTGAGGCAAGGAATCGTGTTTTTCTGTGTGTTTCTCTTTGGGGTTATTTTGGGCTGTTACTTGAGCATCAATCATCGAGGTTATCTGTACTCGCGCGTGTACAGTGTATTGCTTACAAAACCATTTGTCTTGCCATATTAATCGACATTTTCTTCTCTCTTTTTTCTTTTTAATTCAAGAATATTTTAATTATTGGTGTAACATAATCATTATGTATTTCAATAGAAAAATCATAAAATGTCTGCTGTATGTTCAGAATTTATAATATTTTTAAATATTTAAATATATTTCTAGTCAAATACGATGAAAAATATTATTGAGTTTCAAATAAATAAAAGTTAATTAAAAGAATTTTAGAATGATTAAACTTAAATATAATCTAATCACGTGCATATTAAAATTAGCAATTTTGCAACTAAAAATGCATCTCAATTGTTATGATAAAATTCAAAAGGTTATAATTCATTGATTTATTATTATATAAAATATTGAAATTCTTGATTGATTTATGATTTGTAAATGAGATGATACATGTTTAAATTTTTTAATATAATTATATATCATTCAATAAGTAATTAAATATATTTTGAATAAAAAGAAAGTTGAGAGCAGTTAAATCCAATTTTAATAATCATGTGGTTCTTTTCCTCGTTCATATATGATTTACATATAAAATCTTGTATCTCTAAATTTCTTGGTATAATTAAATATTTTTTAATGATTTAGATATGTTTTTAATCAATACACACTTGTCATATGAAAGACAACAGTTTTGTTTTATATAACTTGAAGTTAGTTAAAAAAAACTTAGAAACAACTAATTCTTTATATAGAAATTTTCTTTACGTTCAAATCATGTATATATTAAAATTAAAAAATACTTTTAATTAAAAATTATATATAATATAAAAAGTCATATCCTATCGGTCCATGATTAGATAAAGTATCGAGATTGATTAAAAACAAATGATATTTTATTTTATTTTATTTAACCTCTACTACTTAAAAATAAAATAAAATAATGTAATTTGTAAGTAAATTTTATTACAACCTCAAATGAAATTAATATTATATGATTGGATGAGATGAAATGATAATTTAAGAGAACATTAAAACCCTTGCATGAATAACAAAAGATATAGATCATTTTGGATCATCTTAATCAATTTTAATCCAATGGTTAAATCACATTAAATGACTCCAATTTATAGTAATAATTATTAAGCAAGTCAATATAATTTACGTCAAATTAACTGCTATTTTGAGAAAGAAATTGACTAAGAAATGTGGAAACGTGTCCAACCTATCTGAGCGAGTAAATGCAATATGGCAAGCAAGCGAGTGTGCTTACCCGCATGCAGTTTTGTCCGTTCTCTTCTCCAAAACCCATAAATCACCAACTCCGTTGCCGTGGAGCTTGTAATATTGGAACCTCGAAGAGTCCGGTGTCAGTGATTTATACACCGTCGGATTGAAAACAGAATCTAATCAACGGCTAGGAAGGCAACTGGCTGTTGTTCAGTGACGTTGGCAGTTTAATGGCCTTGTGAGCCACGTGGCCTTCAGATAGGATAACGCCAGTTGTCTTGAGCCACACCAGATAACCGAGCCTCATTTCCAAACAGCCAATTAGTGATCGCCACGTAGGAAACGGGTGCACATTGTATTTCCCTTTTCGGAATTCTCTTTTCAGAAACTGAATCGGTCAGGCTTTGAATGGAAGGCCTATTTGGGTGTGGGCCTGGACCAAACCAAGTAATGATAAAAATTGTGACGGGGTAAATAACGCGAATGAGATTAGGTATTCTCTGGTGAAGTGATTCTCCACACACACAAAAAAAAATGAAACAATGAATAAGATTTTATTTTTAAAAAACAATAATACCATTTTAATTTATTTAAAAAAAATTAAAACAAAAAAAATCTAAACAATATTATTTTAAGGGTTGCTAAAAAAAACTCGGATTGATGTAGACCAACTCACTAATTAACAACTCAAACATTGAACTAGATTGATTCTTGAATCATGCAATGCTATCAAGATAGATTTTATTTCTACATTGTGAATTAAGAAGGTACTACATTGAAATCTCAAATAGGTAAATCTATTGAAAAACATGGACCATTAAACCAAAAAAAAATGCATAATAAATCTTTTATCAATGGAGTTGTCATGAGAAGGCTCAATTATCCATGAACTTTTGGATGGTTTTTTTTTTTTACGCAACCTGAATATTTTTTAATATTTTATTAATGTAGGTGTCCAAGTCAGTTTGAATGCACCTTGACTAATCCTACAGGTCCTGAAATTAACAATCATATAAGCTTTTAGTGGCCCTGAAATTCATGAAACTCGAACTGATAATCTCTAAAAAATAAATTCAAGGTTTTACCAGTTGAATTATAAGCAGAAGAGGCAATATTACTGCAGAAGGATGGAGACAAAAAGCCAAGAATAAATCTGAAGATTAAACGGACAGAACAGGTGAAATGGATAAGAAAAATCAAAAGAAGAGTATAGTGGCAAGGTCAAATCGAGATTTAAAATTGTAGAAAAATTATTGGATGTCCCGAAGAAAAAAGGGAATTTATAGTTTGGATCAAACAGTAGGTTGCTACTGATTTATGCATCCAATTGCTTTCAAAAGAGCAGCATCCCACTGTTCTCAAAATGAAAGAAACAAAAAACACTGCATGCGGACCAGGTAATTGAGTATCCACGTAAGCAACGAGGTAAGATTCCAAAAGGACTGTGTTGCTCGTCTATTTTTGTCCTGACTGATCATAGATTCTTTTTACATAAAAGACTGTGTTAAGCTTGAAATCTAGACAAAATGTTAGGTGTAATAATTACAATGGTTTTATTTTGTTTATAATTTTAAAACCTAAAGTTGGGATTGGTTTGGATAGGCCCGAGTAATATTGAGTGATTAATCTAAATATTTTTTTTAAATAAATAAAATAATATCATTTTAACAAAAAAATAATAATTTATAGTTTGATGGGTGGATTTTAACCATATTAGACTAGAATCGACCGGACCATCGAATTAATCTAGGTTATTTTACTGGAGTAACTGAATTTTTTTTAAATCCAGTCCAATTCAAGTTTTAGATTAATTTATTGGGGTGGATTCAGGTTCTAAGACAATGCATTTGTTCCCTGTCTGATTGGTTAACTTGCGGCATGGGAGAACAATTTTTTTATGGTGTTGACATATTCGGTTTTAGCTCTTGACTTTATATAACTAGTGGATTAATATAACTATGAAGATTAATTTATTAATGGATAATAAGTCTAATCAATGTTTGAAAATTGAAATGGTCATATTAATTTTGCTTGAATACAAAGTTCTAGAAATGAATCGGCCACCCTGACTTCGGCCCTGAAGCCGGCGGACCTTTTCAGAGCATGGGCGGTCGGCCACCTAGTTTTGAAATGTTTAATCTAGTAGTTGTCCACAATCCAATTGGATTAAGCTAGTCTCTGTTTGTTTTTGTACATAAACAGACAATGAAGCATTCCCATCCCTCATTGCAGAAACCACTACTATACATGTAGAATTGTTTACAATAAAGTACAAGAAGAGAAGACAATATCCATCAAATGGTGTATTTGTATATTTCAGATCGGATTAGATCCAAGTAGTTTCGGGATCGATTTAAAAATATCTATATTTTATCAATTATCTATTTATCTAGTAAGATAACTATTTAAAACATATTTATTTATTTAAGTTGGATCGGGTTAGTATTTATTAAGCTTGAATTAAATTTTCATCCCTAATAATATTAAAAGAAGCTATAAGACCTTAGCAAAACACTACAAATGCAAACTTAGAAATATTGTTAGTTGGAACAGTGTAATTGTCTTTTACACCACAAAACTTAAAACTAGCTATTGAGAGTATTAAGGTCTTAAAACTAGCTATTGGATCAGTGTAATTACTAAATTCATCAGAAGTAAATAAATCTTTTTATATTTCAAAAACATAATGAGAAGATTTAAATGTTTTTAAAAGCAAAAATTCAATATTAGCATCAAAGGGAAATTTAGTATTTTCAAAATAATTTTTTCATAATTAACATGTCAAATGAGAGGTAATTTTGTATCTAGCCAAATATAAA
>Ga0325410_1009580_pt1 | contig 10318 bp, 7 predicted proteins | sample PopdelMetagenome_16_FD_206182 | JGI IMG/M metagenome (GOLD analysis project Ga0325410, IMG submission 206182) | Populus deltoides microbial communities from Bellville, Georgia, United States - Xylem-PdIQD-R3 | ecosystem: Host-associated > Plants > Phyllosphere > Stem > Wood/Secondary xylem...
AAAAATGTGAGAATAATTTTATGATATGATTGAATATGAGAATGCATAAAGGCAATACCCCGAGCTTTTTTTTTTTAATAGGATGGATGATGACGACTCGACGACACATCATTCATTCTGTTTTTTTTAAAAATAAACAAATAGCAAGTCATTGATGGTGGGAAATAACATGTCGTTTACTAGTAAATTTGTTAACCACATGTAGTTATTGAAAATTCAGGGTCTGTGTTTTAGAACTCTAAAAACTTATTTTTCAATCATTTTTTTAATCTTAAAACATAAAAAAACAACCTAAGTATCTTAATAAATCAATTACAACTCTGAAACACCCTTAAATTAGGAAAAACACTCAAAATTAAATTGATTAAAAAAATTCCCAAGTCTCAATCTATCTTTTTTAACAAGATGAAAGTTTAAAAACACCACAATGACATTTATTTAACCAAGAGAAACCCATTGATACTAAAATTGATTTTTTTTGTTATTGGAATGTAAACAACTGACCATTTTATCTCTCATTTCCTTTTTTTTTTGTTATGTAACTTTCTCACTTTTTTTTCTCAAAACCTGGGGAATGAGAAGTAAAAACAGAAGAAGAGGTTCAGGATCTAAATATAAAAATCTAAAATTCAAGGGATCAAAGTTACATAAATGAAGACTTTTGGAATGAAAATGATGTTTTTCAAGATAAAATGGAAAAAAACCCCTGTGTTTGTGTTATTATTAGGTCATTCTTTTAATTGTTTTATACTACAATTTTAAAATATATTTCATCAAATTGGTCTCTAATTCAATTCTAAAATTTTATCATACACCTTGAATTCTCAAGAATATACAAAGAGAATAAAAATATCAAGTCATAAAATATCACAAACGTCACATAGAATAATAAAATTAAAAAAAAAAGATTCAATTGCAAAAATAAGAAAATAAAAAAAAGAAAGATATTGTTCAGTAAATAGTTATACCCATACTGCTGCTTTGTGAGAGAGTGAGAGAACAGTAACCAAAAGTATAAATATATGTTTTTTTTCTTCTCTGTATTAATAAGCAATTATGATCTTGATAGCGATGTTTAAATCATAGAGAGCTTGCATTATTGGTTTTCCCTTAGGGTTTCCATTTCCCCATTTGAGCATCGCCTACGCTTGAGGCAATGAACCTAGCTAGAACTGAGACTGTCAAAGACGGAAACTACGTCGTTGATTGATTGAAGACATTTGATCTGGTCCCATGATAGGAACAGTTGATAAGTTTTCTACAAATGCAATCATTTAAGATGTTTTTAATGCTGGTTCTGAACAGCAATCTCTTGTTAGAACTCTTCAAGGGTTCCACCTCATCATCTTCCACATTTTTCTTGCCAAGATCGTGAAAATCACTTTGTACGAAGGACGTGTATATATTAAATACCAGCTGATGAAGACACGTAGCCTAAGCTGGCTATTCGTCATTTGCCACCTCCTCACCATCACCCTTCTCATTAAGTCCTCTATGGATTTGAAACGATACTCAAAAGTTGAATATTCACTCTCAGTATAGCACTTGCTGTCGAAAGTAATCAAATTTTGCTGTTTTGAGGCAATAAGAGTGGATTTTTTGAATCAACTTTACATGTAATAAGCTATGCCGTGGATGGAATAATTTTGTTTTTAGCATTAGACAATTATGTTCATTTGATCAAGGGCGTCATAAAAAAAAGAGAGGGGAAACTACACTACATGTTATAAAAAAAAACTAATCTTTATATACATCATCACGTAATTTAATAGAGTCATTTTCAACTAAAAAATTATTAAAGTAAGCTTTCAAACGATGTCTATTTACCTTGAAAACATTGTCATTTTTTTGATTCTCGATATCATAAGCCCCATATAGATACACATGTTTCACAATAAAAGAACCGCTTCATCTTGATCTTAGTTTTTCAGGAAACAAATGGAGTCGAGAATTATAAAACAAGACTTTTTGACCAACATTGAATGTTTTTCTCAGTATTTTCTTGTCATAAAATTCTTTGATTCTTGTTTTATGAATTCTTGAATTTTCATATGCATCATTTCTTATTTCCTCAATCTCATTTATTTGTAATTTTCGCAACTGACTATCATCATTAAGGTTTGAATTAAAAGCTTTAATAGCCCAATAAATTTTATGTTCAAGTTCCACAGGTAAGTGACAAGGTTTTTCATTGACTAATATATAATGTGACATACCTAATAATGTTTTATAAGCAGTTCGATAAGCTTAAAGTGCATTATTAGGCCTTAAAGATTAGTCTTTCCTATTAGTGTTTACTGTTTTCTTCAAGATCCGTTTGATCTTTTTATTAGCAAGTTCTACTCGTCCACTTGTCTGAGGATGATAAAGAGTGACAACTTTGTGTGTGATTTTATATTTTGTCATTAAAAATTCAAATGACTTGTTGCAGAAATGTATTCCACTATCACTTATCATGTTTCGAGGGATTCCAAATCGATTCAAAATATTTTCTTTCAAAAACTTTATCACTCTTTTTTGTAATTTTTTATATTACCATGTTAAAATGATAAAAAAAACATAAAAAGTTAATTTAAAACTAAAAAAAATTAATTTTTTTTTAAAAAACCACATAAACTTACCACGATTTACCAACAGTACTTAAGTCCTCTGTATTTGAAATGATACTGTAGTGTACTGAAAAGTGAAATATTTACTCTCATTGTAGCACTATCGTACTTCTAGTGTTCATCGTTATGTTCCATATTGTTCACTGTTTACTTGCAAAGATTTTGCTGTAGAAGTATAATTTGTCATTTTGTACCATCCCTTTCCAATGAAAAATTTAAAATTTATTTATTTTTATTTTTTGTATTTTTTTGATACATTAATAACAAAAATAATTTTAAAAATATATAAAAAATATTATTTTGTAATCCTCCTCCTTGTGGTGAATTTCTTGAAGCAACTTTATAAGCCATATGTAGTTCATTGTCAATTCTTGTGCATTTGAACTTATACTGTGCGATCCGGGAATTATGATATCATTTATCAATGAAGGCCTGTGAAGGAAGAAGGCGGTCTTGGTGAGATGAATCGGGACATGGAAGCATCATCTAGTCAATGCAGTTCACCATAAGTTCCAGCTACTAAATTACTGTGGAGGCGATAGGGACTGAGGTCCCAACCAGCTGGAACAAAAAGTCGTGACTCAATAGAATTACAGCTAATTAATATGACAAGGTATCGATCAAATTAAGTTGGAAGTTTTGAATTTTGATGATGAATCAATCCTTGTTAAAGCATTAGAGTGCAGATCATATATATATTCTGAGTATATGAAGGTTAGCCAGGACATTTGAGCAAGAAGACAACAAAAAGATTTGTGAAACATTTATGCAGTCGACAGGTGTGGTGGTTTTTCCAGGATTGTTCTCAACACTGCTCTGAACAGTGTCATTAATTCGTGCGAGATGATTTCGTGCAGTCATTATTGTTAATATATCCAGGACTGTTCTCAAAGCATCTTCTGCACTGTCATTGTTATTGGTTTTTTCTCTCATGGCTGGCTTCTGCTATCATTTTTATTATATATCTGGTGTTCAAGCCATGAACATCTAATCTCATAGTGCAACGTTTGATATATATATATATATACACACAGGCTATATATATACGTTTTTGTATAAGATGAATGTCAGCTTTTTGCTGGATCAAGACCAAGATGTTTCTACAGACTCTCAATATTAATTTTTCATCAGCTCTGAATGGAATTAATAGAGCTCATGATCCTAACACCAACTCTAGCTATCATTTGTTACGTCCATAGGAGGGATATAAAGGAGCCCCTTTGCTTCATTTCTCGTAGAAACACATTTAGGCACCAGAAAACAGGGACATAAAGCTGCCCATCTGCATATGCAGGTCTCCCGAAGGCATGAAATCTTGCTATTTCTCATGCCCTTTTCTTTAGGTTTTATTTGTCATCAGATACCTCGACAAAATCATGCTCTTAATTAATTTCAAATAGTTACGAAATTAGCAATAGTAGGAGAAAATTATTCCATTAATTATAGAATATCACAATTCCCTCCATGAATTAATTCTACCATCTTCCAAGATATTATGGGACCATTTACAACAGGGGAAGCCGTTTTCGTGGATGTATCATATATAACGGAGTCATCCAGAAAAAAACCCTAGCCATGCAAATATTGGTCTAATACTTTTCTGACATCACGATCACAATCATAATATGGCTGAGAGACATTACTGCATTTTCCTGCTCCATCATTGTTGGTTGAAAACACTTAATCCCTTAAACTATGTTTGATATTGTGGTAGCGGTTGCTTTTTAAATAGCTTTTCATGCTGAAATACATGCCAATGATTTTTTTTATTTTTTAAAAATTATTTTTGACATCAGCACATCAAAACGATCCAAAAAGTACAAACCGCACTCAATTTTAGCAAAAAAAATTTCAAAATTTGATGAAACACAGTTACAAACGCAATGCCAAACGGTCTCTAAGACGATCGATATATGTAATGCTATTCAGTTTTTGTTATAAATTAATATTACTCAAATAGTTCTTTTCGTTTTTTTCAGTTATCATAATTATATTTATTTTTTACTCGAACAACTCGTATATTAAGATATAAAAATGATTAAAAGCATGATTCATTTTTTGTTAAGTTATAATTAATACCCTTTTCATATATATATATATATATATATATATATATATATATAGCCATGAAATTATAATTTTTGAGTATCACTGAGAGTGCCATGTGACTTAGTTTTTTCTTTTAATCTAGATTCTAGGATCTCTAATTAGCTAGATAGTGTTACTACACCACACTTTTTTATCTTTAAAGGCTTTAAACCTATTTTCCTCGATAAACTAAACATAAGCTCTCTTGTTAAGCTTTTAGTAAGTAGATTTGAACTATTTTCCTTTGACTTTACATCGTCAATGAAAATAATTACATTTAAAAAAATCTTCATTTATATATATATATATATATATATATATATATATATATGAAGATTTACCCGTATACATGTTATTTTATGTCATTCTAATTGTTAACTAATTATTGCAATTGATACAATTGCTAGCACTAGTTTTGGCTAATATAAAATATCTTCTAAAAAATTTCAAAGTCACTTGGCTTCCTCTCAAGTTCTATCATGAGCAATAGACTCTGATTCTATCATGGATCTTATGATGCATATGTTCTTAGAGAATTTCCAAGACACAACTTATCTATAGAGTGTGAAGACATATCTATAGGTGGAATTCAAATACTTGGAGCCTAATATCCAATTTGCATCATTATAACTTTCTAGTACCACTAGGTATCAAGTATAGTGTAGCATATAATTCAAAGTTTATCTCAAATATTTTAGTATCCAATTTATTTCTTTCCAATGATCCATATTTGGATCTTATATTATTTTAGGAAAAAGAAATATTTAAACATTTTAAAACTTCATCTTTACTTCTTAGCAAATAGGTATAACAACCTTATACAATAATATATAAAAATAAAACAATACTTTTTTTTCACCTCTAGTTTGCACAAGTTTTAAATAACCTATATCAAAGTAAATTAAATCTAAAGGTTCATTACTTTTTTTAATTTAAGAGGTCACCCTTGCACCACCCTGTGATCACAGGTTGTCCTGTCTATCATTCCTTAATACAGAAATCAATGTCAGAGAATTTACAATTAACAGGAAATTGGGATGTTAGTTAGCTTACAAAGAGTAATTTTTTTAAGTCAGGAACTAAAAGTGCATCATGAAGTGGCAAGATATTATTTTTTTTGTTTAATGGAGGAATCTCTAATACCATGTATTGGTATAGAAGAACTGTCACAAAAAGAACTGAGTTTGAACCATAGTGATTGCGAATATTTTTTAACATACCTGGATTACTTATCATTTGGTTGGAAGCTCTTGTGTTTGAAATTCATTCCGTTTCAATGATGGTATTGTCCAAAGTGAGAGCTGTAAGAGTTTGTGATATGTCTTTATGTTGATTTGGTTGTTTTGACACCCACCAATATATTTTCGCAACATGATTTGCTACCCCACAGTACTGGTAGGTTTCTTCCAAGTACAATTCACATTCTGTAGGTGTCATGCGATGTTCTCTAGATGGAGGAGGTCATTTCTGTTTAAGGTTTGAAGTAGATCTGGCAGTGTAGGTACGAGTCTTATCTTTAGGTTGTTGGGTACGAAATCCTCTCCCATTAGATATGAAATTGTGTCTATTGCCATAGTTTCCTGAAGAGTGTTGTTGAGAATTCTGGTGTCTTTGCCCATAGAGTGCTAGTTGTGGAGTGAATGAATTATTTATCTAATTAGTGAACTAATTATGTCTTTGATATAGACTCTGTAATTGAGAGACTAACTCAGAATAAGAAGGTCTTAGTGGTTTCATCATTGTGGCAATGAAGGTTTCATATTGAAGGCCAAGACTTGTGAGAAGACAAAATACCTTTTCTTTGTCTTAAATTGGTTTTCTATAGCTGCAAGGTTGTCACATAATCCTTTAAAAATTCAGATATGTTCTCCAATGGTTTTGTCATTTTCTTTACGGAGATATGTAACTTGTTGTCTGAGGGTGAATTCCTGTTCTTGTGAGTCTTCTGCATATTCATTTTTAGAGCATTCCAGACAGCAAAGGCTAAATCTGGGCTTACAGCAAGGCCTAATATTTTTTTCTGAAAGTGTCCCAATCAACCAGCCACGAAGGAGGTGATTTGCCTCTTTCCAAACAATGTATTCTTCGGTTAGTTTTGGTGAAGAATCTGTGGTGTTGGTAGGGTCCGGTGTGATATATTTATTTGGGGTTGGATCTTCATTGGTAGGATGACTAACTAAGTCTTGACTTTCTGCAAGAGCTAATGCTTGTTCTCTTCTTCTCTTCATAATGGATAATTTGTAGGGTTGAGTTTGAGGGTAATGAAATCACCAACATTGAGTGATAGAGTTGACATGTTGTGTGGTTTTGCTAGGATTGTTGTATGTTCATAAACGACTCTGATACCAAGTGGAATTTCAGAGGACAAGAAAGTTTTTTTGTTTATTCTTCTCCATCAATCCTCTACTTTGACAATCTCAGTGCTTTGCACATGACGGTCAATCCTGTGTTTCACGTCATAGCAAACATATTGAGTTGGATTATCATTTTGTGCATGAATGTGTTGCCCTTGGACTTCTCATCATTTAACACATCTCTACTCACGACCAAATAGCTGACATTTTCACCCATGTCAAAAGCTGCATTGACATACTTTAAGGGCAAACTACACCTTCAACCCCGACTTAGTTTGAGAAAGGATATTAATGGTAATTGGATTAACAAGGCAATATAGGTGTTCTTGGAATAAGATTAAGATAAACAAGGAAGGTGCCATGATAAGAGCATCATGGAAATAAACCAATCTTTTACTAACAAGGAAGGTAACGTTGGAGGACATTATGGAAACAAAACAAGACAAAAACTGAAGGAGACGTTGGATGACATTATGGAAACAAATCAGCAACATTGACAGATTATAAAGATGTTATTGAAGAGCATATTATGGAATCAATTCAACTAAGAATTTGGCTAGTTAATGTATCCAAATTAAGTAACTCACTATGTTATAATAACCAGTAGCTCTTGTACAATAGTATTGTTGTATATTCATGTTGGCTTTACATAAACATAGAAACTTTCTTGTCCTCTGAAATTTCTACTTGATATCAGAGTCGCTTGTGAACGTACAACAATAATGTTTTTTTACTGTACACCACCTCACAAAATACTATTCATTTTAATATTTTTTCTTTGCCTTTGGCTTTTTTTCTAAATCTATATTTTTTTTTCTCTAATTTCATAATTTAATATTTAGTTTATTGGAGATTTGGCCTCATAATTTATTGTGGTTTGCTTTATATGTGGTTAGCTTGTTCTTTTAACCCGTATAACAGATTTAGCCGGTTAACTCCATTGACTTGATTTTTTTTTCTTTTGTGAATTTTTTTTTAATTTTATCCTTTCGAATTGTATTGATTGAGAATTAGACTTCATGATTTATTTTGATTTATTTTTTATAAGGTTATGCCAGTTTCATGATTGAGTTTACAGGTTTGGTGGGTTAACCCAGTTAACTCGAGTTATGTTTTTGTTTTTTTTAATTGGAATTTTTTTCAATTTCATCCTTCAACATGGAGTTGATTATGAATTAGACTTCGTGGTTTATTTTGCTTGCTTTCTATTAGGTTATCATAATTTTATAACTCGGGTCATGTATTTTGTGGATTAACCCAAGTAGACTCAGGTCGTTTTATTGTATCTTGTTTCTAGATTGAATTTATCTAACTTTCAACCTTCAACAATGAGTTTATTGAAAATTGAGCTTCATAATTTGTTTGGATTTTTTTTCTATGGGGTTATCATAGTTTTATGACCTTGGTCACATGTTTGACAAGTTAACCCGGGTTGTCTTAGGTTATTTATTTGTTTACTTTCTATGAGATTTTTCCGATCTCATGACTTGTATTATGGATTTAGAAGGTTGACTCGGGCAAAGAGTTTTTTATTTTTTTATTATTTTTTTTCAATTTCATTCTTCAATATTGGGTTGATTGAGAATTGAGTTTCATAATTTGTTTTGATTTGCTTTATAAGAGATTATTATGGTTTCATGATCAAAATTAAGGATTTAGCAGATTAACTAGCATGGGTTGTCCCAGATTAATTTAATATATTGTCATTTCAATAGTAATTTTGTAAGAAGATGTTGTCTTCAATTCTTGTAAATCAAACTATATTTTTATTGGTCATTTGAGTTGCTTTAGAACTCATCAAGTCGATCAAGCATATCGAGTCAACCTCGATACAATTAAAATTTTTTTTCTATAAAAATATTAACAATGTCCACATGTTTTTTTTATGTTAAAAACAAGTTTGATCTAGCTCACGGCGTAGTGCAGGCCAACAATCTAGTAACTAAATAAATGATAACCCCTTCACCCTTTCTCCTCCTCATTCTTCTCTATATGCATCCTGACAATATAGCCTAAAAGAACCCCTCAATTAATTACACCATGAGCTAGGTGCATGAATAACAAGGCAGAAGTTAATAGTAAAAACTTACAGAACCACCTGTAGTTTCTATCGTGAAACAACTGAGTAAAACTGGACCACCTGGTGTCCATGCATTCAATTTTCAAGCTTATTAAGCAATGACCCTGAGTTTGTACATGTAAACTTTTGCCAGTTCCAAAACCTGTAATATATAGGACTAATAATACAGATCCATCCTGATCTATCACAAGCTCTTCCATAGATCATTCACTGGAATAGAAGGTGTGAACGCATGTGTACTTTGTTGAGACACTGCCGATGAATCGGTCCAATTTCATTACAAATCAGCAACATGCATCATTTCTTATATTAATTAATGTCTTAACGCCATGCCTGTTTCAAGAAACTGACGGTGATGGTGTACATGTGAATTGAGAAGCAAGGGATGTGGAGCCAAATCCTGGTTCTAAAAAAGACCTACAGTCTTTATGTAAATGTCTTGGTACAATATTCTTTGCCGGATCGTTGGTGTCGTGGGGTTTCCATTAATATGATAATTATGTATGTAGTTTATTATGCGGATCAAGATTGTTCTTGCACGAAGGCAGCAAAGAAGGAGACCAACCTCAATCAGCATTGAAGGCTGTGTTGCTTTCTCTGGGAAGTTGTTTTTCCGGCAAGGAACTTTTGTCATTAGCTGTGTCTTCCAGGATTTTTCACCTTATAAATACTAATCTATCAATTTGTTTTAGTACTGAACATTAGCTATGAAATTAAATTGAAGGGCATTAATTCTTTCGAAGCAAATCATGAATTTAGTACATTTTATTGTCTTTAATCCTCGTTCTTTTTAGATAGCACAACATGCTTGCAAGTTGAAAAAGGTTCCGACAAGGTGTGGCATAATTCTATAGTCATCAAGGGCGTTTGCAACCTGGGATATATATATATATATATATATATATATATATCCTCGTGGTTAAAATTTGATTTTACACTTGAAAATCTCAAATTCAAATATATATTAAAAGAGATAGCAAGGATTTAGAAATTTGAGGTAATTGTGCTTCATTCATAGTCCATATTCAGATGAACGTTCCAATTAATTAACAAAAAAGAAAAGATAGGCAACTTGGTGTTGTTCCAAAACCATGCATGTAGAGCTTTCTCAAGAACCTTTTAATCGTCGTTTCAACTTTGTTCTCTCCAAGTCTAAGCTAGGAGGATAACGATAGTGATTGAAAGAC